>PPYF01099659.1_pt1 | contig 16377 bp, 20 predicted proteins | sample 1559871 | NCBI WGS metagenome assembly PPYF01 (sample SAMN08240021, study PRJNA423297) | Human gut metagenome, whole genome shotgun sequencing project.
TTACCTCCTGAAATGGTCTATAAGTATTATACCATTTCAGGATAATAATGTAAACTTATTAAAATCGAGTTATACTAGAGAGTACTTGTATTAGGATTACATGTCCATGTTGTGGAGCAAAGGTCATAGAGGTACTGGAAAGTGGACAGCTAATAAAAACCGGAAAAGGGATGTATGCAACAGAATGTACTTTCAGCAGCCTGGAAACGGCAATAAAGAACTGTATCCAAAGCTGGGATATCCAGTGTGGAAAGACAACAGAGTACAAAGCCCTGGAACTGCTAATAAGTGAATTCTTCGGACGGATGGATGTTTCACCGAAGGTCAGAGAATATAGCCAGTTGTTGTGTGAATACGTTCGGAGTAATAAGCTTGATAGAGGGATGGGTAGGGGTTATGAGGGGAAATTGGCAGACAAGCTCTATCAGGACACAATAGCTATGGATATAGTTAATGATTATCTATGGGAAAACAGTTCTAATAAAGAAGGTGACGGGATTCAACCTTTGGCAACCTGGGACTTTGATACCTTCAGTTTGATGGCAGTAAGGGGAGCATGATTTAGAGGGTGGCAAGTATTAGAAATGGTGCTTGCCACTTGATACTGGAAAATTATTGGTGGATGGGTTATACTATAGTTAGATGGACTATAGAGGAAGAGAGGGATTAATGGTGGCTGTTAGTAAAAAAAAGTTAGATATAAATAATAAATATTTGGGGAGGCTTGCTGATATAAAGATTCGTGTTCCGTCTGATGAAGAAAATGGGATTCCGGATTATAGAAAAGTAATAAAGGACTATGCTGCTCAAAAGGGATTGAGTGTAAATCAGTTGGTAATAGAATTAATAAATGAGTCAATGAAAAAAGATGGGTTAGATTGCGAGATTCCGAACGGAATTAAACCTGCTACAAAAAGGGAATAAACAGAATAGGGAGGTGAACTTATGCCATTACCAAAACAGCAAACCTATACGATAGAAGATATATACGCTCTACCAGACGGAGAGCGTGCGGAACTGATTGACGGACAGATTTATTACATGGCTCCACCAAGTACCACCCACCAAAGGGTGCTTAATTATTTGAATACAGAGATAAATTTGTATATTCGCTGTAGAGATGGAAAGTGTGAGGTATTTCCAGCGCCATTTTCAGTATATCCAGAATTAGAAGGTGATGATATAAATAAATATCTTGAACCCGATATTTCGGTTATTTGTGATAAAGATAAACTGGATGATAAAGGATGTCATGGTGGTCCTGATTGGATAATAGAAATAGTTTCACCAACCAGTAAACGTATGGATTATTACACTAAGCTGTCAATATATAGAACGGCAGGTGTACGTGAATATTGGATAGTGGATACAATGCGTGAAAGCATAACCGTCTATGATATGGAGCATGACGCAGCACCAATTATTTATCATTTTATTGACAAAGTAAAGGTAAATATCTATGATGATTTTGAGATTGACTTTGCAGAGGTAAAAAAATTAATAGATGGAAAATAATGTGAGTATAAGAGCATCCAGATTATGGGTGTTCTTTTTTGAATCAAATAGTATTAAAATTAACCTATCTACAAAAAGTATTAAAAAGGTTGCCATCATTGTATTATTTTCTTATAATTGTAGTAACAGTAATAACGACCGTCAAAAGTAATACTAAAAGGGGTGATTACATGAATAAAGAGTATGGGTACTGTAGAATATCAACAGGGAAACAGAAATCATTGTGAAAGAGATATTTACAGGAACAAAATTTCAGGGTAGAAAAGAGCTGGATAAGATACTCTCGAAAATTCAAAAAGGAGATACGATTATATTTGATTCAGTTTCCAGGATGTCCAGGAATGCAGAGGAAGGTTTTTCTTTATATGAGGAACTATTTACCAAGGGAGTCAACCTTGTGTTTCTGAAAGAGCCACATATTAATACGAACACATATCGTAAGGCTATAGAAAGTAAGTTACAGATTGCCTTTGACAGTGGTGATATTGCTACGGATGAGCTTATGCGGAGTATTATTGAAGCCCTGAACAAATATATCATGCGATTAGCCAAGAAACAGATTCAGCTTGCATTTGACCAGGCTGAGAAGGAAGTAGCCGATTTACGACAAAGGACTAGAGAGGGAATTGAAACAGCTAGGTTAAACGGAAAGCAGATAGGGCAGAGGGGCGGTACAACGTTTATTACAAAAAAATCCATAGAGGCCAAAGAGAAAATCAAAAAGTATAATAGGACATTTGGCGGTAGCCTTAACAATGAGGAAACATGGAAGCTGGTGGGCATATCCAAAATGACATTTTACAAGTATAAGGATGAATTATTGCACGAGAGTGAATGATGGTATATAAAGACCACTATATTAATATAGAAGGAACAGGTTTCCAACATGGAAATACGGTTCCTTCTTTTACTGTCTGTAGCACTAATTTAGGTCTATTTTCCCATGCTTCTTCTCAAATTCAGCAACATGGTTTTTTATAAGCACTTCCATTTCACGATTAGCGGAACGTGCATTATAATCAGCAACAATCCGGAATTTTTTCATTAATTCGGAATCAGTGCGTAAGGTGAATTTTGCGATTTCGTTAGTCATGCGTGTTACCTCCATATAAGTCATGTGACTTCATTATAAGGTCAAAATGACGGCTAAATATTGATTGACGGCATAATGACGGCGTAATATAATTATGGGAGAAAAGGGGTAAAATTATGCTTATAATGATATTATTTTAAATATAAATGGAGAGGTCTATGGAGGAGCGCAAGAAACTAATTTATGATTTGATGAATGGGATGTTAGACTTTAAAGATAATCCACCTCTAGAGTGCAAGTTTGTAGAGGATGAATTCTCAGAGGGAAAAGTGTGTGAACGGGCATATACAGAGATAATGAGAGCTTATCAGCGTCTATGTCAAAGGTTAGGCATGGATGGAGAAGAGGATAAGGACATAGAGATTATCATAAATAACTTTGAATTAATTACAGAATATTTGTGCATGAAAATGTTTGACTTTGGGGCGCTCTGTGTGAAGAAATTAGATAAGTAGCTTATCATTTGCGTGTGGGGACTGTTTTCTGGTTGGAAGGCAGTTCTTTTTGATTTTAATAAATATTTCTGCCTGTCAATTCTTTATTGAAGTGTTATAATCCTATTATAAGATATACACATTGATTTAGTAGGAGGGATTCTGTGTTTAGAGTAGTCGATGACATTGAACGTGTTGATGAGTGTCAAAGCATGCTATTAAAAATATTAGATGAAAAGTTTACAGTGACGAAGGATGCTGTAATAGGTTTTCAAGGTGGAAATATAGAGTCCGTAGTACATTATTCTCCAGAATATGACGTTTGGTTTGCATGGCGGGATGATGGTGATAAATACTGGAATCCATTTGGAGTTGGTGGTAATTCAGAGAAAAAGAAAGCTCTTCATATTACAGTAGAAATTAACATACCTAATCTGCGAAATAGAAGGGTTATGGGGGTTTTCATTGAAGATGATGAGGGAAATATTTATTTAGGGCATAGGAAAAGACTTAACTCTTCTGAGAACAAGATCGAACTTAATGATAAATTCGATAAAATGTATAAGGAAAAGGAAATTGATGTTGTCGATGGAGATAGAACAGTCAATGTTATATGTATTGGCAATATTTCTGATTGGAATTTTTTTGATAACCTCATTAAATTTGTTTGGAATGTCCATGACTTGAAAAATAAAATGAAACCTAAATCCAAAATAAATCGGCCAGAATTTCTTAAAGAGTCGGAACACATCAGTTTCTATAATCATAGTGGTCTTGTGGAGCCAAAAGCCAACCACGGAAACATAGTAAACAGATTGGCCGAAATACTAAATGAACGGGGATTGATTTGTCACAATAACAAGTCTATTGATTTAATGGTATTGGAGAAGAATGCATATAGGAAGGTATCTCACATTTTTGAGGTAAAGTCAGATTTCGATACACAATCTGTTTATACAGCTATTGGACAGCTTTTTTACCATTCAACTAATTATGGGATTGATGCTAGAAAAATAATTGTATTACCAAAGGGTTTAAAAGACGATACAGAAACTACACTTAAAAAATTAGGTGTGGCAGTTCTTCTTTATATTATTGATGGAAGTAATGTTATTTTTTATGGTTTAGATGAAGTTTTATGATTTATTTGAGGGACAGGCATATTTTGTTTTTATGGTAGCGAATGTTGGATAGGTGATTACGAATAGGAACACTAATTATTGATGGTCAGGGCATTTTATTACCCTAGCCTTTTCGTCCCTCTGCCAGTTGTATTTATCCACATTTCATTAACAAGATATTTACGTAGTTATCCACATTGTGCACCATTGGTACTATATAATTAGGATTGATATTGTGTTTATCTATATATAGTGTTATTATGATTGTGGATAAGTGGAGAGGGGATTATTATGGCAAGAAAAGAATTAGAACGTTATAATATCTCTTTATGGGATAGCCAAATTCATCAAATGGAAATGTTGCAGAGGTCAATGAGAAGTTCAATCATTGAGGCATGGAAGCCAGCACTTGGAATGACAAAAGATATTAAGCATATGTTAGAATCTCCAATGACGGATTGGATAAGACAGAATGAAGTATTGGTAAAACAAATGAGTTTGCAACTACAGCCAATGCTTGGGATTAATGAGCAAACAAGAAGTATTACAGATTCTTTAAATAGCTTTATGAGATCAGCTTGGGCGACACAAAATTTTTTTGTTACTAAATATGCTCAAACCATAAGTCAATCTGACTGTAGTAGAATACTGGGGATTGCAGAGCGGATATCACCAGTGTTAAAAGATTTGGATTTTACTGGATTGACATCAAATCTTGAACGAATACAAGCGCAATTATCATATTGGGATAGTTCTTTGGAGGAAACAGATTATGATGATATTTCAGTAAATGATGACGGTTCTCTCTGCTACCAGGATCAGTGTGTTACTCAACCTGAGATAAACGATATTTGGAATACATTTGTTCAGAACTGCGAAAATTTAGGCAGTAAAGCAATTGAGGCCATTAAAGATAAAGCGTGGGTAGTTCAGTGGATATATAGGTTTATCTGTATCATAACAACACTTGGATTATATAGAGAGATTGAGGAACATATTCATAAAGGTGTTTTGGAAGTTCGTAGTCATGCGAATGGGTGGGACAAGATGTTTTATATCAAGAAGGATAATGGAGCTAGAGTATATTCAGCACCGGACACAAAATCGGAAATCCTGGGAAAGCTTGATTATGAGCAGGTGATAAATTCCACAGATATCCAACCATTTTGGGTTAAGTTTGAATACCAGGTGGCAGAGGGGCAGACAACGGAAGCTTGGATCGCTACGTGTAATCTTATTAGGTACGATAAAATACAGAATAATCATATGGCAATGTTAGAGGAAAAAATATAGTGGGGGTAATTTTATAATGAAAGATAAGATATATAAAGTTTTTATATCATATTCATGGACAAATGATACTCATATTGAAAAGGTAATGCATTTAGCTCAACGTTTAGTCTATGAAGGAATTGATGTTGTATTGGATAAGTGGGATTTGGAAGAAGGACAGGATAAATATGCGTTTATGGAACGTTGTGTCACTGACTCAACAGTAGATAGAGTATTACTTATATGTGATAAGAAATACGCTGAGAAAGCTAATGAAAGAAAGGGAGGAGTAGGGAACGAAACGGAGATTATTTCCTCTGAGGTATATGATAAATCAACACCGGACAAATTCTTGCCAGTAATATTCGAAAAAGACGAAAATGGAAAGCCGTATATGCCGACCTATTGTAAAAGACTTCTTTATTTCGATTTGTCCGATGAAGAAGTTTATGAAGATGGATATGAAAAACTCATTCGTCGAATATATGAAAAGCCATTATATAAAAAACCAAAACTTGGTAAACGTCCAGATTGGTTAGAGGAAGATGATATAAATTTATTTGTATTAAAAGACATTGTGAAACGATTAGTAATTGTAAACGATGTATCGCAAAGACAGTATTTACTTAATAGTTTTAAAAATAAATACTGTGAAATAGCTAGAGAATATATTACTGAGGAAATCAATGGAGAAATAATTATTGCTACAATTGACAAAATGAAAGCATTACGTGATGTGTATATAGATTTTTTATGTGAAACGGTTTATTTTGATTTGGATATGGGAGAGTATGTTGCTGAGTTGTTTCAACAATTTTATAATGAAGTTTTTGAATACGATTATAATGATAAATCAGGTGTTATATGTGAGCCAGAATATTTTAGTTTCCATTTATGGGAATTGATTATATGCACTGTTGCAGTATACTATCACTATGAAAAATTTGTTCACATTAATACATTATTGTCGTATACTTATTTTTTGCGTAGGAGCTGGTATTCCGATGTGATTGATAATCAAAATATTACATGTTTTCGGCGTTATTTTAGTACTATAGAAGAGTATAAAAAACAAAAAGAAAATATACAAAAAATAAGTTTTTCAGCAGAAATATTAGTTTCAAGAGAAAAGAAACCGCTAATAAATAAAGAAACTTTAAGTTTTGCAGATATTCTAATCTATCAGGTTACCAGCGATTTGAACATTGTTGCTAATGAACACTTTGGATGGTATCCAGCAAGTTTTATATATAATAAAAATGCTATTAGTGAATACAATAAGATTAAGTCAAAAAGATTTTGTGAAAAATTCAAAAAAATATATGGAGTTAATACGATTAAAGAGATGATTGAATTTATAAAAAATTCCAATATAAAGCCTATAAATAATATCGGATGGGGATGTCCCCTTTTATCTAAGGCAGTCTCAATATCAGAAATTGCATCATTAAATTAATTGTGTTCGGTAGAGCCGTATCAGCAATGGTATGGCTTTTCTAGTGGAAAAAAGATGTTCGGTATTGTGTTCGGCAGCGTAATAATTTATTTAATAATCCTACCAAACCACTAGGAATAGAGCGCAAATTTAAAGTTTTCATGCTTATTAGAAAGAGGGGTTCGGTAATCAATCGGTAAAAGGCTAAAAGTGCTTATTTTATAAGGAAATTATGCTGTTAGAGGTGTGAATAAATGGTGACAAAGTGTCATTTTTGACGGAAGTTCGGCAAACCTCTTATTTTGTGGGTGGTTTTAGCCATATTGGAGCGGATTGGACTATATCAGGAATGATTACTGAAATGTGCGGAAACGCTAGAGATTACAAAGAGTTTTGGAATATGAGTGAAATGGCGTGAGAAAAAATCTCAGTTCGATAATAGTTTGAATATCAAAGTATCTATGTAAACTAATTCAGAACCCCATATGATCCTCCCCTCCATCACCCCTAAGTTTATCATTCACATTGTAATCTCTGATGCACAGTGATAAAATAAAGCTATAATATACTGAGGGGGTTATTATGTCTGAATCAAAACGCCAAAAAGCAATGTCCCATATGTCAAGAATTTTCAGAAGTATCAGAAATGTATTGCAGTTGTGGCTATGAATTTGGAGGAAACCGTTGTACCAATCCAAATTGTAAACAAGCTTGTGATGATTTTGCACGCCTTTGTCCGGATTGTGACAGTGTGACACAAAACTACCTTGATGGATATTTACAAGGGATACCGACAAATGTTAAATAAAAAGGACGACTATTAAAATACTAAGGGAAGGAAAAATATGACAGTAAGATCAAAAGAGGAATACACATATCTGGAATGGCTTACCAGTATTAGATTTGCGGTAAACACATATATCGATCATGAAATTATGAGAATATCCCATGATGATTCAGATGAACAACCAAAGGAAATAATAGGAAAAATTAAAAGTGCAATTGACAAGGCAGAGAGCCAGATACCGGATGATATGTAAATTAAAACAACAAAGTATCAGTATTGATTGAAACTCGGTACTAAGGCGGTACTGAGTTTTCATATGTCCGAAATAAGGACATGCGAACGTTTACCCCACTGTGGGGCAACATTAGACAGTAAGACGAAATAGGAAGACCATAGTCTCATGGGGCTGTGGTGGAGGAAATAGAAAATCAAGTACGAATAATTCGGCTTTGATAGGGTTCCGATTTATTCAGAAGGCTATACCTTATTTCGTTCTCCTTAAAACGAAATGAGGTTTACCTGATATTGAATCTGGAAATCCGATTGAGTTATCAAGACATCAAAACGAATTTTTTTCGTCTTGCAAAACTACCGAATAAATCGGCAGTTATTTGTTTTATCATAAGTACATAATAGAAGTTTAGAAACCGAATTATTCGGTTTCTAAAACACAATAATGGTAGCAAGTGAAAATAATTTTCACTTGATAAAAGAGGATACCGAATTATTCGGTAAGCTATAAGTAACATTTTCCCTTTAAATGGATATATTCAATTTCGCTTCAACCGAATTATTCGGCTCACCAATCCGGTTTCTCACGGGTAACCGGCTCAATTAGGCGATTTCGGTTTGGACCGAAGTTGTAAACCCTCTCAGATTTAGGAAATCAGCCTTTAACTGAGTCTGAACAGCGCCCATAAGATTTCTTTTTACTCCAGGCGGTGGTATTCTTTCCCATATCCGTCAGATTTGACGACTTAAGCTACTATAGCAGAGCATAATAGCCACCTCTATTTACTTTTTTCTTCAATTGGGTTATTATGGTAATATATTTTGAGGGAGGGAAAGATAATGGTATTAAAGTGTCCCGAATGCGGAAACGATGTATCTCATGAAGTTACGAGTTGTCCAAAATGTGGATGGATAATGATAAAAACATTATTCCATTATACGAATATTGAGACATTAGCATTGATTTTGAAAAACAAGACAATTCGTTTAAATTCATTGGATAAAATGGATGATTTAGAAGAAAATATGGCAGCCGATTTAAAGAATGTCGGAATGTTTACATATATAAGTTGCTGGACGGATGATAAGGATGAAAATTTATCTTTATGGAAACAGTATACTAATCATGATACTGGAATTAGAATTGAATTGCCAGTATATCCGTTTAAAAAATATGATGCAATAAAAATGATAAAAAATACACGTTTAAAAAATGTAGTACAGTCTGAGGGGGATGTAAAATCTATAATTAGATTAGATGAGATGTTGGCGTCAAATTATACTACCCAGGTCATTACTGGTGACGATACATTATATAAAGTAAAATATACAGATAACGAAGAAGAATTATGCCCTACATTAGTGACTCAAGATTTAAAAAAGGGAACTACAACCCTAGCGTTAGGCCAAATCGGAAAGCATAAGCGAAAAGTGTGGGAATACCAAAAAGAGTGGAGATATTTAATTCAATTTTTACCGGCTAACCTATTGACAATATACAGTGATGATGGACTCACTTTTAAACGAGTGATGATTGATATAATAAATGGTAAAGCAAAACAACCATTTCCTTATTATGATTTAGTCATAGATGACGATGCTTTCAAAAAGATGAAAGTTATTTTAAGTCCGACTATGACATATGGTAATGAAGTTTTAATTAGGAACACCATAGAAAAATATAATCCTGATGCAGTTGTATCCCAAAGTAAACTAAAGGGGAAAATAAGATAGAAATAATTCTTGAGCTTACTCTATTTCCAGAGCAAGCTCATTTTTTAATTCCACCATATCTACTTATTTTTTCCCAAACAATGTTGTATCCAATAATATCAAGAATCTCTTCCACCTCGGTGTATTTCAAGGATTCTCGTCTCAGCTTGGCACTGAAATTCTGTATGGAGATATCACGGCCATACTTTGCATTTAATTGCTCAACAACTTGAGTCATGGTAAACCCGGATTTAACAATAGCAGCCTTTAGATCATCTTTTAGAGCCATCTTTATAGTCCCCTTTCAATGTATAATAAACTGTACAATTGAAAAATTAATAAAATAGTTGATAATTATACTTGACAAAACATGGCATAAGGTTTAGGATTTAACTGTACAGTTTAAATGTTATTAAATAGTAACATTTTATTCGTAAATGGTCAATAGGAAAATAAAAAACAAACAAACGTTCTGTTTTCCTATTGACAAGAACAAATGTTCGGATTATACTGGTACATACAAAAGCAAAAGACCCGTCCTCAAACGGTGTTGGCGCACCTCGGACGAGTCTCTTACATAATTTCTGTATAATGGCAGAAGCCACGCTTTATTATTGCATAGTTTTATCTTTTATGTCAAGCGTTTCTGCTATCATTCCAATTTTTACCACAGATTATACAGACCAATATTCTTATTATCGAAAGGTAATAGGCTTATTAAGTGCACCTTGACAACAGAATAAGGGAGGGAAAGAGATTGATTCATATATCATCATAATAATAAGGGCTAAAGAATGCCTATATTTTTTGAAGAATAAGTAAAAGTATATGGAAATTAATCGGAGAAAGTATAGGTATGTATCATTTTGATTCCAGGAAGAGGTGAGAATATGGAACTTAACCGATGTGCATATACCATTATGGGTATATTACGCTCAAGAAACGCTACAGATAATATCCATGGGCTGACTACAAAGGAAATATCAGTATATGAAAAAGTTAGTAGGCCGAGTACTATCTATAAAAAGGTTAAAGAGCTACAAAAATTTGGCTACTTGGATGAAGGTGTTAAAGCCGGGAAGGGAAAGACTTATTATTTAACAGAAAAGGGAATCGGTATATTACCGATAAAGAGGGAGGAAAAGACAGATGTATAAGAAAGAACATATTCAGTTTTATGGATTTTTAGGTATTGGGCAGTTTGGTGGTAACGTTACGAGGAAATTTGAAGAGACAGGATATCCATGTGTGGTAGCAAATAGTTCTATAGAGGATTTGGCTACCCGGAATGCAAAAAACAAGTTGCACTTCAAAAATGGTATGGGGTGCCACAAAAATAGGAAGAAAGCAAAAGCATTGTTAAAAGATAATTTGACAGAATTAATTGACGAGGTGAGAGCGAAGATGCCAGCAATTACAACTTTGTTCATATGTGCATCATCGGCTGGAGGTACAGGCTCAGGGATGTTAGCAGCCGTTGCAAAGATACTAAGCGCCCATTTGGGTATTAACATTTGTATTGTTACAGTAATTCCTAATAAATCAGAGAACTTCCAGTCATATGCAAATACAGTGGAGCTTTTTCAAGAAATAGAGAAGTTAGATACTATAGGAGCTACATTCATTCTGGATAATTCAAAACACGATGACAAGTTAAAAATTAATGAGATATTTTTTACACATCTGGATGCATTTTTAGCAAATGAAAACGGCGGAGATTATGGATGCCTTGACAGAAGTGAGATTGATAACTTATTAAGAACACCTAAGATGGCAGTTTTGGCAAAGCTAGGAAAAGATAATGTGGATAAGGTTGTTTCTGTTCTTACAAAAAATAATATTTATGCCCCGATTGAATCTGATAAGGTAATACGCTATATCGGCATTATGAGTAGTGGAAAGAATGTAAAATTAGATGACCTATATTCAGAGATAGGCACACCTATTGATACTTATATTGGAACTGATGCACCGGCTAATGTGTGTATGCTGGCGGGATTATCTTTTCCTAAAACTAGGTTGAAAGAAATCAAGTCAATGGCACAAGTCAATGTGGAGATAATTCAGAGGAATATGCAATCTGCGAATACAAGCCTTTTTGAGAATGATACATTGGATTTTCTAAACGCATTTGAGCCAGAACATAAATCCAAAGAACCGGAAGAGATTTCTAGTCTTGATATTTTGAATGAGTTTTTATAAAAGAATATCAAAAAATAGAGAAGTATATGATAGATAGTCCAAAGTTACTAATAGTTATATCAAATAAAAATCAAACAAAATGGAGGAAACAAACATAATGAACAAAACAGTAGAAGCAATTATGAACGGACAGGAAGTAAGCACACAGGAGCTATTTGAGCTGGTGAACGACTATGATATAACCTCACTCAGCTTATTAGACGGAGATAAGACTACCTTGTCCATGCAGGTCAACAGATTTGAAGCGTATAATGATGTATTTGAGTTTTCACAGGAATGTACGTCGTATGGTAACAAGTACACTATCGGCCAGAAAGATATTGTATCAACTAAGGGTGAATTTAACGAAGATGCAGATGCACTGTTTGTTACATCACAGTTAGCAGATGGGGCAAAGCTTCAGATAATGGTCCTACACGCTTCTGACAGCTTTAAGGAGACAGTTTCAGATGGATATCATGAAAAGGATGTATATGAATTACAGGAATTTCTGGATTCAGTAATGAAAGAAGAAAGTGAATGGTATTGCATCCTGGCAAAAATCACGGACGTATTTGGCCTTGACTTAAAAATGCAGAATCCGATCCGTACATATGTAAATACACTGGATGATTGGAAACTGCATATCAGTGACGATACCAACACATTTGAGGTTCCGGTGGTAGATGATAGCTGCAATGCTTTCTATAAAAGGGAAAGTGAAACATCCGTGGAATTTATCATCAAGCCATATGGTCAGCCTTTTATGGAAATAAAGATGCTGTTTTTTAAGAAGCACAGATAATTAAAAGAGAACTATATAGTGGGCGGTGTAATGCCGCCTACTATAACAATAAAAATTGGAGGACTATATGCATGAAATTAGCAGAATTTTTAAATGCGCTGTTAGAACAAATTAGATCAGGCAAAGGCTATCAGATTCACTTGAATAGTGGCAACCTAGATGTATCCAGTAAAAGATGCACAGGTGTTGAATTTGCGGAAATGTATTTTACAGATTGTAGATCATCAAATGAGGGGAAGATCTTATATTTTGGAAATATGAGCAGAGATCCGGTCAGCCAAAAGGACGATGGGACAAATCTCTTTCCTATGGAAATCAATAGCGGCTTGTTTATTGACATGACCAGGATCGAGACCATAGAGGACGTAGAGGATTATGAAGATTGGTTTGCATTCCCGTCTACAAGGGTTATCAACATTTATATGCTACCAGAGAATGGCAGGATAGATGGAAACAGGAACGTTGTAACAATTGGATTTATGGAATAATGAGGAGGATTTTATTAATGAAGGGTACAGTAAAGTGGTTTATCAGCCAGAAGGGCTACGGATTCATCACAGGCGAGGATAAGAAGGATTATTTCTTCCATTACTCACAAATCCGAATGAAGGGATGTAAGGGGCTGTTAAAGGGGGACAGGGTTTACTTTGAAGTAAGTGAACCAGACAAGAGTAACCGTGTACAAGCGCTGAATGTAGAGCCGGTTCTTACGTTAGCTATGGTTACGGATGAATTGGCTAAAGAGGGATTACACCCGAAGCGGATTCGTGATAAGGGTGTTCATGGATGGTATGTAGTAAATGAATCGGAAATCCCAGTAGTAGATAAGAAAATGGATCTAATGGAACTGGCTGCTTATGCCGGATTCAGTATCAATGAGGAATAATCAAGGAATTTGCTTCCATTTAGAGAAGTAAATATATAGATGTTAGTCCTGATAAGGTATGCTCCCATCACATCGAGAAATAATGACTAAGAACTGGCGAAATGTTGGTTCTCCATAATAAAAACATTGGAGGATAAGAGAATGAGTAAGGAATTTAACTATTTAACATGTAAGGAAAGATATGGGCTGATCCAGAGTACGTTAACTTCATTTGTACAACACCCATCAGCGCCTATAGTAGACATTGTGGATGGAAAGGCAAATCCACGCCAGGAACTGTTAGATTTGATTGATTTTGAAGCATTACAGATGAATCCTGCGGCTTACGTTAAGGTCAAAGCAGTTCTGACAGAAAAAGTATTATCCGAAAATCCAGATTATACAGCCGATTCAGATGAAGTATGCGGATGTGTTGAGAGCAGTATCCATAATTATATCGTGTGGCTTAAGAATAGAAACGAGCACGGTATCCTTACCTGGGACGAATTAAAGAAACGTCTGCACAAGGTAGATAAGAAAAACAGCCCGTATGGTATCAGGGTACAGAAATTTGGAAAGGTATATTACCAACTGTATTTCAATTATATGGTGGACGAAGGGGAAGTTATCAAGCTATATAATGCCAATTGGGACGAGGACTGTGTAAAGAGTAATGAAGGTACGGTGGTTGATACGGCAACCTATGTTGCTATTACAAGTGGGGATATAAAAGAAATCAAGATGGGAAGTGCCGATCTGGTCTTTGATTGTGGATTGAGGGACATAACCATTACATATAACAATGGGGAAGATGTCAGACTTAGATTTTCAGAAAGCAATTAAAAACAATGCCAAAGGATAATGATAGAGTAAATCAATAAGACGGTGCCTAATTGTGCCGCCTGTCTAACAAACGGAGAACATATATTATGAGCATGATTAAATATCCCACATCGGCCAGGAACATAATCAAAGCCATCAATGGCAACATGGTTTCAGTCACAAATGTAGTCCTGTATTATAAGGGCGAAGATAAGTCTGAGAGCATTACACCTGAATCACTCATATCTGATCTGGAATTCTACAGTGAATCCGGAATCTTTGCAGATAGCATTGATTTTAGATACTTTAGGACAGGCAAAGAGAAATTAATTATCCAGGCTGGCAATATGAGTCCCTATTGCGATTGCTCGATTCTTGTTGAAGTATGTGCAAATGACGGTGTAACCAGGGACAATGTAGAAACTCAGCTTAGAGAAGAATTATTTTTCCAAAAATCAGCGTAACTTTTGGAGAATAATCATTATACAGAGATATGCTTTCGGTGAAAGTAGAGGCCAATCATTGGTTGTGGATGATTACATATTAGACGGAATTACATTCTGGTGAGGGAACCAGGAGACGATAGAGGACGGATAGACGATCAGTGATGATACTGATTGACATTACAGTAGTACGGGGAGACAGGCACATTGCTCATATGGGTGGTGTGCCTATAAATAATTGAATTGGAGGCAGAGGATGGATTGTAGTAATTGTAGAAATTTAATTGTTAATTACGGAGACATGATTGGATGTGAGGCGCACTTACAGAATATTATGCGGCCTGACAATTGTAAGGGATTTTTGGATGTCAAATGAAGATATAGCGATTTTGAAACATATTTACCATCGTATAAGTTCGATGAAAAGCAAATTCAGTTCTTTAAAGATGCATTTAAGATTATTACAACCAACAAAGATACTTCTAAAGTGACTTGTTTCAGCTCAAGATGTGGAATAGGAAAATCTACATTTATCCATACCTTTATGCATTGTTGCGTTGGGGATGATTTATGGAACGGACGGCATGAGCCTCAAGGATTAGTGGTTATTACTGATTCAATAAAAAGATTAGAGGAGCTGTCAAATAACATAAAGGATAGGCTGGAAGCTGAAAAAGAGTGGGGAGAAATATTCCGGGAATGGGGCATAGAAGATCATTATAAAGAATTTGAAAGCAGTGTAATCGTTCTAAAGGCTGATGAACCATTTAAAGAACAATTAATCAAACAGCACTACAGACCAATTGTATTATTGTCAACCCAGAGATACTTTATGCTGACTGAAAGTGTAAGGAAACAGCTATTTACCTTTTCATATAAAGGAACGTCTTTAAAAAGAGATATTGTCATTTTTGATGAATGTCCTCAATTCACTGAAACAGTAACAATAGATAGTGATAATCTCACAAGAATAGAATCTGCATTATATAAAGGTCTGTCAGATGAGGTGCTCGATAAAGAATTTGTAATTAGGGAGTTTAAAACCTTTAAGGACAGATTGCTTGACCAAATGGACGAAAAAGAGAAACTTTTAAAGGATTCAAATGTAACTCTATATTGGAAGGACGAGAGATATTCCAGTATCACTCCAAATGATGCATTGTTATTCAGTGTTATATCAGACAATATAGAATCTCTTACAAAGCAATATAACCGTATCATGAAAGACATGCTATGCCTACAGGAACTTGCTAAGAATGGTGCGATATTTAATTCAGTAAAAAAGAAACATGGAAATTATGAGCGCTCTTTTGTAATGGTAGTGGATAATAGGGACTATTTTTATATAGGAAAAGATAAAAAGTTCTTTGTTTTTGATGCTACGGCAGACATTGATCCAAGATATGATTTGGACTATGTAGAAATAATTAGTGGAGAGAAATACAATAAACCTCTAAATATGTTGGTGACAAATATAAAAATGTCAACCAGTAAAAATGTAATGTGCAAGAACAATAAGAAATCCATAGTTACAACAAATGCTATTAAAACTTACCTGAAGAAAAAACAGAAGAATGGAATTTGCAAATAGCCACTTTCTGCGGACAGCAGGGCCGCATTCCCCGGACAGTCCGGGCCATATTAAGCGGACAGTTTTAGA
>PPYF01188379.1_pt1 | contig 16376 bp, 8 predicted proteins | sample 1559871 | NCBI WGS metagenome assembly PPYF01 (sample SAMN08240021, study PRJNA423297) | Human gut metagenome, whole genome shotgun sequencing project.
CGATTTCGCACAGCATCTGCAGGAAGTCCAGCACTGGGCGGCTTTCTTCGGTGATCATTTCACCTGGCATTACCAGAGGCACACCTGGTGGGTATGGCAGGATCATGTTCGCGTTGATGCGGCCAACCGCTTCATCCAGATAGCATTCTTCCACGTTACCGCGCAGCTCTTCTTGGAAGGCTTCGTGCGGTGTCATGATCATCTTCGGCAGAACTTCGAAGGCGCTGAACATCAAATCTGGCAGTTTGTGCTGGCAGATCAGTTTGTGGATCCCGGCCGCCAGATCTTGGATACGCATGTCGGCGTAGAATTCCGGGTCTTCTTGGTACAGGCTTGGCAGGATGTTTTTGATCTTCAGGTTCAGATCATAACCGCGTTTGAAGTCGGTCAGTGCACGTAGCAGGCTGAGTGCTTTGGTTTTGTCGATACCGATGCTGAACAGGAACAGCATACTGTATGGACCGGTTTTTTCCACGATGATGCCGTGTTGGTCCAGATACTTGGCCACCAGTGCCGCTGGGATACCGGTGCTTTCCAGTTGACCGTCTTTGTTCAGGCCCGGAGTCAGAATGGTGACTTTGATTGGGTCCAGATACATGTGGTCGCTGTCGACATCTTTGAAGCCGTGCCACTTGGCTTTCGGATCCAAGTTCCAGCATTCGATGCTGTCGATGTTGTCAGGTTGCCATACGTCAAAGAACCAGCCGTCAGACTCTTTGTTCAGACGCTTGATCTCTTTACGGAAGCGGATGGCGCGCTCGATAGAGCCACGGATCATGCGACGACCGCTGTTGCCTTTCATCATGGCCGCAGACATTTCAGCGGAAGCGACGATGCTGTACAACGGTGAGGTTGAGGTGTGCATCATGAAGGCTTCGTTGAAGGTCTCTTCGTTCACATCACCTTTAATGTGGATCATCGAGGCTTGTGAGAAGGCTGCCAGCAGTTTGTGAGTGGACTGGGTTTCGTAAATCACTTTACCCGGTACACGGTCACCGCTCATACCGCATTTGCCTTTGTAGATCGGGTCAAAGTTGGTATAAGGCACCCATGCAGAGTCAAAATGGATGGATTTGACGTCCAGATTTTGCTTGATGAAGTCGGTGTTGTAGAACAGGCCATCATAGGTGGAGTTGGTCACGACCGCATGGACCGGCCACTGGGCATTCGGCGCTTCTTTTACCTTCTGCTCAATGGTGCTGTGCATGAATTCGCTTTTCGGGATCCCACCCAGAATACCGTAGGCGTTACGGGTTGGACGCAGATAAACCGGTACCACATTGTTCATCATCAACAGGTGAGTCAGTGATTTGTGGCAGTTACGGTCAATCAGTACGGTGCTACCGGCCGGTGAGGAGTACATACCAACAATTTTGTTGGCGGTGGACGTACCGTTAGTAACGATGTAGCTGCGCTCAGCGTTGAAGACTTTGGCAATGTACTCTTCGGCCTCTTTGTGCGGACCGGAGTGATCCAGCAAAGAGCCCAGCTCGCTGACGGAGATAGAAATGTCAGACTTCATGGTGTTTTCACCGAAGAAGTCATAGAACAGGCTACCGACAGGGGATTTTTGGAACGCGGTACCGCCCATGTGGCCTGGGGTACAGAAGGTGTATTTGCCTTCATCAACATATTTGAACAGCGCTTTGGTCAGCGGTGGCAGAATAGTGTTGATGTATTCGTCAGTTTTTTGCTCAATTTTCAGCGCAATATCCGCTGCGGTATCTAACGCATACTCAAAGAAAGTGACGTTCAGGCGCAGGTCGTTGAGGCTGACATCCAGTGTTGAGTGAGTATTGGCAAAAGCGTAAACCGGCAGGTGTTCATTCAGTTGGCTGATTTCAGCGCACAGCTCTAAGCTGTACAGATCCCAGTCAAAAATCACACCGCAAATGCGCGGGTTATTTTCCAAAAGCTTAATCAAATCTTCGCGATCTGATGGCAGGACGACTTCAAATCCCTTTTGTTCAAGGGTGTCCTGCAGCTGACGCAGTGGTTCTTCTTTGAAGAATGCACCACGCTCACTCATTACAGCAATAATATTCATGCTTGATCCTCACGTATAGAACGTTTTTGTCAAGATATTAGGGTACACGTTGACTCAGTGATGAATTGACTCCATCACGATGAGCTAAAAATAAATTAACCTGGTCAGTATATTTTGATGCTGTGTACGTATTTTCATATGCCGGTTTTTATTTTGCTCGCTCAGCGTTATGGCAGGTCGTTTTTACTTATAAACAAGCCATATCTGAACGAGGAAATAAAACCGTTATCAAACTCGTGTGTTCTTGATTTTATGAACGCCGTTAATATACGCCGCCAAATGTTCACTGCCCAGAGGGGCGGTTGTGAGAGGGTGTGTCTGATATTTCACTATAACCTATTGCAGTTACAATTATGCGCGCATTATGTCTGATAGTGAATAATTATCAGTAGGTTGCGCCATAATTACGTGCAGGTCACAAAATGAAAGTTATTACATTTGAAAAATAAATGCGGTTATTAGTCATGTTTTGCAATCTTATTATTCTCTGCTGTTTTTACGCTGGCTGTGAATTGTGTCACGGATTTTTCAAGGCGAGAGGCGTAGTGGATATAAAATAGTGTGCCAATAGTTTCTCGTTGAAATAACTTTGCGTTCAAATAACATTTGCTGTTTTGCATTTTATTTTTAAGTGTTTGTATCCTTATCTACTTTAATTGATGTCTTTTTAAGGTATTGGCTTTTTCATCCCATTATTTTTTCGCGCAGGAAACGCAGTGATATTGCCTGCAAGCCGTTACTTAGCAGGTTGCGGGGCGATTCACGCTTTATTCGCTTGCCAGTCAGCGGAGTTTGCCTCTGGTCACAAAATAACCTTTTTCACAGGAATATCATTAGATTAGCAATGGCTCTGCACGGTCGGCTGTACGCTACGGCAAGGTTGCTTGCGGGGTAAGAGCGTCTGCAATTGTCATAACACGTTGAGTTCGGGTAACACGGGCGCGGTGTTTTCACCGGCTCGGCACTGGGGAAAAGGGAGAGGCTATGGCTACAGGTAAGTATTTACGCTGGAAAGACTCCGAAGGTAATGAATTCCGGCCTGTTTCATTGACCGGCATGGATTTGCTCAATGACCGCAACCTGAATAAGGGGACGGCGTTTAGTGAGCAGGAGCGGGCCGATTTTGAGCTAGACGGCCTGTTGCCACCTCAGGTGCAGATGTTTGATGATCAGATTGAGCGGGTGTATCAGGGGTTTGAAAGCGCTTCGACCGATATCGAAAAGTATATCTTTTTGCGCTCGCTGCAAGACCGTAACGAAACGTTGTTCTACGCGCTGCTTTCTCAGCATGTGGAGCAGATGACGCCGATTATCTACACCCCTACGGTGGGCAAAGCTTGTCAGGAGTTTAGCCACCGTTACCAAAAGCCGCGTGGGCTGTTTATTACGCCGGAAAACGTGGACAACATGGGGAACATGGCGCGCCATTTTAACGGCAAAACCATCAAGATTATTGTGGTGACCGATAGCCAAGGCATTTTGGGGATCGGTGACCAAGGGGTCGGCGGGATGGGGATCCCGATTGGTAAGTTGTCGTTGTACACCTTAGCGGCGGGGATCCACCCTGCTTGTTGCTTGCCGATCACGCTGGATGTGGGCACCGATAATCAGGCGCTGCTCGACGATCCTATGTATTTGGGACAGCCCCATAAGCGGATTCGCGGTCAGGAGTACGACGCGTTTATTGAGAAGTTTGTACGTCAGGTGAAGGTACATTTCCCTAATGCAGTATTGCAGTGGGAAGATTTCAGTAAATCGAATGCCTTTAATAACTTAAGCCGCTATCAGCAGGAGTTGCCCTCTTTTAATGATGACATTCAGGGCACCGGTGCGGTGGTGCTGGCGGGGATCATCGGCGCGGTGCGCAGCAAAGGCGAGAGCTTAGGCCAGCAAAATTATCTGGTGTATGGCGCTGGCGCTGGCGGGGTTGGCGTCGCGGATCAGATCTATGCCGGTATGCTGCGTGAAGGGTTAGAGCCGCAGGCGGCGCGGGATCGCATCTATATTCTGGATACCCAAGGCTTGGTGTGTGATAACCGCGATAATTTGGATGAGTACAAGCGCCGCTATGCCAAGCCGGGCGCGCTGCTGGAACAGTGGCGTACTGAAGAGCCGGGCAAAGCTAATTTGATGGATGTGTTGACTCATGTGCCGGTGACGGTGTTACTGGGTACCAGTGGCTCGGGCGGCGCGTTTAAAGAGGCGCATATTCGTCAGATGATGGAGCATTGTGCACGGCCGATGATTTTCCCGCTGTCGAATCCGACCAGTAATTGCGAGGCGTTACCGGAAGATATTTTCCGTTGGAGCGAAGGTCAGGCGATTGTGGCGACCGGTAGCCCATTCAAAGATGTGCAGTATCAAGGCGAGTCGTACCGCATTGGGCAGGGTAACAACGTGTTTATCTTCCCGGGGGTTGGCCTTGCGGCAATTGTGAGCCAAATTCGCGAGATCTCACCGGATATCTTTACCACCGCCGCTTTTGCTTTGGCCGAGTGCGTAGAGCCTTCCGATCTGGCGCGCGGTACGGTGTATCCGCGGATCAGTGAACTGCGCCGAATTTCGGTGCATGTGGCGTCGGAGATCTTAAAAGAGATTGTACGCAATGATCCGCAGCATCCGCTAAACGGCAAAGATCTGATGCAGCACATTGAAGCTTGTATGTGGGCGCCGATGTATCTGCCGTATCGCCGCGTGTAACTGGCGGAGTAAGAGTTAAACGCTGTCTGTACCGGAGTGGTTGTGAGCTGGGCGGTACAGACAGTGTGCGTTTCCTTATCAGCTCCATCCACTGCTTGTTTGTGGAGAACCTTTCCCGCCGCTGCCGTTACCTAACGACAGCGGTTTTTTTATCGCCGTTATAAGCTCTCGTAGAGCGGACTGCGGCTTTGCGCGATGCTGCCGTCAGGCTGGCGGCGCAGATGCTGTTCGCCATCAGGCTGCGGTTGCGCCAGACTGAGCCAGTTTCCCTGTGGGTCATACAGCACTTCGTACTGCACGTTGGCCGTATCATCGGCGTAGCGCAGCCGGTTTAGCTGACCGGTTGGGCTAAATCGGTATTGGCTCGCGCAACGCGCGGTGGCGTTACGCCACGGTGCGGGTAGGCTATATACCGCGTTGGGAGCTGATTGGTCACTGCGCTGACGACAACCTTGCTCGAGGGCGCTCAAGCTGCCATCGGCAGCAAATAGCCACAGCGGCCCGATAGGCACGTTGTCTTGCGCGTCATAGTAGCTGATTAGCCGATCGCCCTGTGCTGGGGCGGATTTTGTATCGGTCAGGTAGCGGCTGATGGCACCGTCATTGCGATCGTTGCGATACAGGTTGCTACTGGTGAGATGCGCTCCACTGAAACTGTAGCTGGGGCCATTGCGTTGACCTGCCTGATAATATTCGACATTGATCAGCAGGCCTTGTTCGTCATAGTCGCGCTGTTCGCCTTCGAGCAGCGAGTTGGGCTTATCTTTATCTTGCAGGCAGCTAAAGCCGCGGCAGAGCTTGGGGTTTTCCGGTACCGGGAGTGGCTGCCAGTGACGCACCTGAGCCAGTTGCCCGTTGGGGTGGTACATCAGTTGTGCGCCGGTGCGCGCATTGTTCTGATAGTGGCTAATTTCTTTAAGCTGTCCGGACGGGTAAAAGAGCTGCTCTTCCCCTTGACGCTCCACGCCTTGAAGATGGGAGATGCGGATCAAACGCTGCTCGGCATCATATTCGCGCTGTTCGCCGTTGACTTGGCTGTTTTGGTACTGGGTATCGGTATAGCCGCCGTCAGCCAGACCTGAGCGCCATACGCCTTCATAGTTGCCATTTACCTGTTGACCTTGCTCTGATAACTGCAGTTGGACTTGATTTTCCCCGTTCGCATCTTTGCCCATGACTAGGCGGTAGGATTGATAAGCGCCATGTAGGACACCGTTCTGGTAGTGCTTTTCTCCTCCGGCGAATGGGGTATCTCGGCCACGTATCGACTCATGATAAATCAAGGTTTGCTTCCACAGGCCTTGCGGCTGGTCATTCAGATAGCGACCTTGCCAGAGGTTGTTGGAGGTATAGATGGGTGGAAAAGGCTGGCGGCGGCCCAGTTTCCACTCGCCTTGCCGTTGACCTTGTACGTACTCTCCTTGCTCGAGCAGCAATATGTAGTCACGATCCCACGTTTGCCATTGGCCGTGGCGTATTCCTTGTTGAAAATGCACCACGCGCTCAGGGCGAAGTTCGCATTGCTGGGCGATGAAACGTACCTGCTCGCCATCGAGTAAGGTTTCCTCAATCTCATCGGGGTTTTGTTGCAGGCTATCTGCCCGCTGATAGCGCATTTCAGTGAGAATAAACGACTGAAAATTACTGCCACAAGACACGTTTTGGCGACGTAGCAGCGCGGTGAGTACGTAGGGAGAAGCCGGTACAGAATTATCTGCTGTGGTTGTATTCGTTGCCGTAGCTGGTGCGGCTGGGCGAGTGTGCTCGGGAACGGTCAGTAAAATAGTCTGCACTTGACCCATTTCACGCGCTCCTAGCTGACTTAACACCACCGGCATATTGCTCGATTCCGCTGACCGCGGGCGAAACAGGGCAAAGCCATTTTCATCGAAAACCGCCTGCACTTTCGCTTTGGCCAGTAATGGACCGTGCAGCAGTGCGAGCAGCAGTGGATCAGTCAGTGCACTGTCGTCATAACGTGCCTGATACAACTGGGGAGGAACGGCGAGTAAGGCGCGCCGAGTCTGGTTTACGGTAAAGGGCTTGATGGTTGGTGCTAGCGTATCCAGCAGCGGTTGCAGGCGCGTGAGTGGCACTTGCACATTGGCGGAAGGTGGCGGCGGTGTTAGCCAATCGCCTTCCGCCAAGGTAGCCTCATTTTTACCGTAAGCGCGCAGGCGTTGTCCGGTGGCATCTTCATACATCACAATGACTTCGTCTTCCCCGCCGGTATCCAGATCGGTATAGAACACCGCCTTGATGGGCGAAGAGGAGGCTAAGTTGTCTAAGCGATCCCAAATCTTGGCTTCAGATGGGTGCTTATCGCCATAGGGAAACGTCACCGGATATACCGCATTCTCAAACAGATAAAAGCGCAGATCGCGCTTTGTTTGCTCGGCTTTGTCATACACATTATTGAGCAGCGGTAGCGGGCCGTGCACCAGCGTGCCTTGCGCGAGCAGGGTGCTTATGTTGGGGAATGCGGGGTGGTGAGCTGTGGTATCCGCAGCGTCTGTTTTGCTGGCGGGGGTATCGGTTGGGATGACGGCGGTGGATGGCGTGGCCTGCGCTACGCTGGTGCTGAGTAATGTTGCTAGTATGGTGACAGTCAGACCACGCAGAGCGGCGCGGGGAGTCATCACATTTTTAGATGAAGCGTCAAGGGATTGAAAGAGCATCGGGTAGCCTGAGCGCAGAGTAAAATCCATGTAATCACCGCGCATCGCATTGCAGGCAATGGGTGCGCGATAGCGTCGGTAGCGGTGGCAGCATTATCGAGCCATATCTAGATCTAGCCATGTCACCGCATCTTTCATTATACAATTGCAGTGCAAGCAAAACAGATAGCGTCATCCAGAACGTGATGGCGGTACACCACAGATTGAAGGAGACCCCAAAATGAGCGTGGAAGGACAGCAGATGATCGGCAAAGTGGCGCTGGTGGTACGCGATTATGATGAGGCGATCGCCTTTTATACCGAAAAACTGGAATTTATCCTGACAGAAGATACGCCACTTGGCGGAGGTAAACGTTGGGTGGTGGTGGCACCGCGCGGCCAGCAAGGGACGCAGCTGTTGCTGGCCAAGGCTGTCGGCGAGCAGCAAGTTGCGGCGATAGGTAATCAAAGCGGTGGACGGGTCTTTTTATTTTTACAGACCGATGATTTTTGGCGTGATTACCATACGATGCAGCAGGCTGGGGTATCGTTTTGTGAAACGCCACGGGAAGAAGCGTATGGCAGCGTGGTGGTATTTCAGGATCTGTATGGCAATAAATGGGATTTGTTGCAGTTAAATCCGGCGTCGTAACGCCGGATGGTTTTGTGCTGCGATGAATAGCCTCGATGAACTGCCGTGAGGCTGGTTTTACGCCAGTACGGTAAAAATCTCGGTTTCAGGTAGGCGTGATTTTGGCAGTTTGGCGTTAAAGTCAGACTCTTTGCGATATCCCAGCGCGACCATTGCCACTGCAGTAAAGCCTTGCTCACGCAGGTTCAGCTCTTGATCCAAAATGCGGGTATCACAGCCTTCAATTGGCACGGCATCAATGCCCAGCGCGGCAGCGCCCAGCAGCAAGGTTCCCATATTCAGGTAAACCTGCTTTTCCATCCAATGTTGCAGATCTTTGAGGTCATAGCGGTGCATGTTGACGAACAACGCGCGCGCATTGTGGCTCAGGGTTTTAATCGCCGGATCGGCAAAGCGGCCATCGCGCTCTTCGGTGGCAATCAGGTGCTCAAGATAAGCGTGATCGACCCCAGTGCGTGCGCAAAACAGTACCACGTGTGAGGCATTCATCACTTTGGCTTCGTTAAAGCTGTACAGGTCTTGGGTGCCTTTGGCCAGACGGCGTTTGGCATTGTCGGTGCCAGCAATCACAAAATGCCAAGGTTGCAGGTTGACACTGGATGGGCTTAAACGCAGTAAGGCCATCAGCGATTCGACATCGTTATCGCTGATTTTACGAGTGTCATCGAACGCTTTGGTGGAATAACGGGTTTGCGCTGCATCAACGATATTCATGCTGGTTTTCCTTCATTTTTCGTCACATTCAGTCCGCTTTCTGGGTAGAACGGATCTTGGTTCTGGCTATCATAAAAGGGATAACAGCGGACGGCACGTGCTTTATGCAACAAGGTGTGTGTCGTATAGGTGGGGTTGTTGTAACGCGTTGAGTTTGAAGAAATAGGAGCTTGAGTATCAGGTTATGGGCGCGTCGTTATGAACACGCCCAGTTATTGGTACAGGAAAAGCCAATGCTCTCCAATCGCGGTGATTATCAGTGATCCAGATACAGGTAGTGCATCCAGCTAGTCATGCGTAGCAGCACTTTACGCATAACGGCCACGTGTTCGAAATGCTTGGAGTAAATCGCCACTTGCGCATTCACCCCGTCCGGCAGCGCGTATTGGTCGATTTCTGGCCCCAGTAGCAGGGTGACGTAAATACCGTCACGCGAGGGGTCAAAGGTCAATCCTTGCAGCGTGCCTTGGGCTTGATAACTGCCGTTTGGCACGATCGGAGCAACATTCAGCACTTTAGCAGGGAAGACTTTGCCGGGAATTCCGTTGAACGCAGCTTCCGCTTCATCGCCCGGTGTTATGCTGAGAAATGAGTTTTGCCGAAAGACAGCGGTGATTCGGCGGTCTTGGGCTGGAATAAAGACCATCACCGGGCGCAGTGGCATGGCTACCGCATAGGTGCCCGGTTGCAATAAAACTTGCGTGACATAGCCATCGCTTGGGGCGCGGATAATGGTTTGGTCTAGATTATAACGGGCTTCCGCCAATTGGGCTTTCAGGCTGGCGACTTGTGAGTTATCGCCGCTGATGATGCCATCGAGTTGTGCTTGGATCTGCTCGCGATCCGCAATCGCCGAGGCGAGTACTGCTTCTTGGGCTAAATAGTTTTGCCGAGCATTGGTGATCTCTTGTTCGGAGAACGGGCTGACAGCTTTCTTGCCGCCGCCAGAATAACGCTCGGAGTCGCGCAATGCTTTATCGCGATCGGCTTGTGCGCGGCTGACGTTGGCATTGGCTTCACGCACACTGGCTTGCAGTGACGACACTTGTTGTTTAACGGTGACCAGATCCGCTTGCAGCCGCTCGACACGCGCTTGATAGCGGGAGGGGTCCAGCTTAAACAGGATATCGCCTTTTTTGATCCAGTCATTAGACTGCACCAGAACCTCAGTGACCACGCCGGAGACTTGCGGCACGATTGGCACCGAAATTACCGCTTTTTGCGCACGATAGGTGTAAGGGTGGTTATAGTTCATGGTCAGCACTAGCGCGCCGACAATCACAATCCCGCCCAAAATGGCAGTCGGAACCGTCCATTTATTAACGGGGATCCGAAACAGTTTAAAGCACCCATACGCAAAGGCGGTATAGGTCAGGATGATGAGTAAATCCATACGTTTCCCTGCTGATTGTTATTCGGTTTCTGAGCGGGTTTCGGCCGGTTTTACTGAGGCTTCGAGTACCGCAAGCCGGGCCTTGAGTTGTTGAATTTCGTTTTCTTCAGCATCGAGTTTTTGCTGCACAAATCCCCAACCGCGATCTTCGCGGTACAAGGTGGCCCAAATCCATAAGAATGGCCATAAAACGTGCAGAGTGAACAGGCTGACCCAGCCCGCAACATGGATGGCATCTTGGTGTGGATGGTTACGTTTTTGCGCGATGTGGTAAGGAATATCGTGAATCACGATCACTCCGTAAAATATGGTGAGCACCACAAAAACCAAGATCCCCAAAGCAAAATAATCGAGGAACATAGGAAGCTCCTTAAATAATTAATGAAATTTTTGCTGCTATTATTTAATGCAGTGAATTAGTTTTGTGGTAATTCATTCATTTTCTGCATATTGATATAGACATTTATTGATGAAAGTTCAATTTGCTCGTTGTTTATAGCTCCATCTTATTTAAAAGCAGTGGACTATAGCAAAAAAAAGTACTTAGCCAACATGAATTATTCATTTTAAGGTATACAAAGGTATGAGTGTTATTTTGTTGATAATTCAGGTTGTTATGCTGTGCTTTGTCGATTGGTTGCGTATTTTAGGTATCTATTTATTCAGTGAATGAAGGCGTAGTCTATTAATTCATTTATTGCCACTAATAAATGAATGCTCTTTCAGTGTTGCTGTAACGTTCTTATGACAGCTATATTCTAAAATGCGATGAGATAACAAATTGCACCGTATAAATGTATTAGCGTAAGTGCACTCTCAACGAAGCGACAATCAGAGTTAACGGATGAAGTAAGGCATAGCATGAACAAAATAACGTTAAGTTGTGTTTTATGCATGGTATGGAGCGGGTTGTTGAGCGCGCCGAGTGATGCCCAGTCATTGTTGCAAAATGATGAGCTGGTTCGAAAACGTATTAACGCTGCCGCCAGTTTGCTCAGCTTCACGGTAGTGCCGGATGTGACGACCAGCAATTTGTCTGTGGCGTCCGGTAATGTGAATGATGACGATGTTGGTATGCGACTGACTCAGTTTGGTGGCGGCGCAACTTTAAGTAGCGATTTCCCGCTGTATGCCGAAGGCACTATGGGCTATAGCCGTTATGATCCGCGTTTTATCGTCACCTCGGGTGAAGAGGTGCGCAGTGTGCCGTTTCGTTGGAATGCCTTTTCGGCTGCTGGAGGATTGGGTTGGGATTTTCCCTTGCGTGAGCATTTGGTGCTGCGTCCAATCTTAAACATTTCGTTGGGCACGGTGGCCAGTGATGTGTTGATAGGTCGCCTGATTTTGGAAAATCGCACCGGACGAGAGTTGGCTTTCCTAGATGGCGGCAGTATGAGCTTTTATGGCTATGGCGGCTCGTTAATGTTGGATTATGAATTTTTCTCTGATGCCTATGACATGGATGTGGAAGCGCGTTACTCCAACATCCGTCTCGAGCCATTTCAAAAAGATGACCGTGCGGTGGCCGGCGGTGCGTCGGCCGAGCAGTTGAATCTCTATTTTCGTACCCGTATCCCAACCGGAATGCACCTTTTTGAGCGCCCGGTGCGGATGGTGTTGGAGTCAGCGCATACCGAATTTCTTGATGATCAGCGCGGGGCATTGGGGTTTGATTACCTGACCTCGTTTGGCTTGGGGATGGAAATTGATACCAGCAAATACGATATCTGGATCTCCCGCACACGGCTGGTAGCGCGCTATATTACCGGCGATAACACCACCGGATATTCATTGGGATTGGCGGTCAGTTTCTGATTGTTCGGCAGTCTCTTTTCCCTGTTTAACCCTTTGTTTGTCTGCTCTTTATTGGCATTTGAAAGACAAATGTAAACGATTACCCGATCTGGCTCACTGAACGCGGTTGAGAAACGGAGCTGATTCACACTTTCCCGGAAAGGCACAAGCAAAATGCGAAGGGCTGTTTTATTTTTGCGCGAAAAATAAAACCCGTTTGATGTGCTGTACATAAGGGAAGTCGTAAATCATGAAAAAACATCTGTGTGCCGTGGCGGTCAGTGCCGCGTTGTTAATGCCCGCTATGTCTGTGGCTGCGCCTGCCGCTTCAACGCAAGACGCTACGCCAGCGGCGACTGCGCAACCCTCTCAGTGGTCAGCGACGCAATTTCGCAATGTGATTGATCGCACCGGTAAGCCGATGTTTATGCGCGATACGGCCTCAAAGGGCCACATGCGCTATAACCCACTGTTTGATCTCGGGGCGTGGCATGGTCACCTGTTACCGGCATCCGCTGCAGAAGCCGGTGGTTTTCCTGGGCCTGCGTTGGTGACCGAAGAGTACATGAATTACATGGCGGATCAGTTTGATCAGCTGTCGGTGTGGAAAAATGGCAAGCCAGTAACGTTTGCGATGCAGGCTTACAGCATTCCCGGAGCTCTGGTGCAAGAGCTGACCTCTGACGATGGCGTGACCGTGACGCTGACCCTGCGCTTTGCCTCGAATCGCACCTCGCTGATGGAAACCCGCATTACCAGCGACGCGCCGCTGACGCTGAAGTGGCAAGGCCAATTGATGCAGGCGCATTACGGCGAAAATGGCCAACCGAAAGGGGATAAGCTGACGTTAGCCGAAGCCTATCCGACTTATCAGCGCACCCTCAGTACCACCGAGAATGGCGTGCAGGTCGATTTTGGCCGTGTACGCGATCCGAACGCCTTGCTCACCTCGGGTGAGAGTGCGTTTATGCTTACTCGCTCGTTACCGCATCAGACCCAAATTAGCGCCGATAGCTATCGCGCGCAGGCCGAGATCACTGGCTCGACTGTGTTTTATACCACCTACAGCCATGTGCTGACTGCCGATGAGGCGCGTCAAGAGCGGGCGCGAGTGAAAGAGATTCTGGCTAACCCACAGGCAGTGATGCAAGCCTCCGTTACGCGCTGGGATGAGTATTTGCAGCGTGGGCTGACCAACCCGAATACCAGCACCGAACAGCAGCGCGTTGCGGTAAAAGCGATTGAAACCCTCAATGGTAACTGGCGTAGTGCCGCTGGTGCGGTGGCATTTGATACCGTAACGCCATCGGTGACTTCACGTTGGTTCTCCGGCAACCTGACGTGGCCGTGGGACTCATGGAAGCAAGCTTACGCCATGGCACACTTTAATCCGGATGTGGCGATGTCCAATATCCGCGCCGTGTTCTCGCGCCAAATTCAGGCCGATGATCCGATCCGCCCGTACGATGCCGGTTACGTGATTGATGTGATTGGCTACAACATGGGCCCAGAGCGCGGTAAAGCCTCCGGTCAGCCAGATGCTGATGGCGGTAACTGGAATGAGCGTAACACCAAGCCCTCATTGGCTGCATGGGCGGTCTGGGAAGTCTATAACGCGCTGAACAATGAGCATCAGCGTGAGCAAGAAGCCAAAGCGTGGCTGGATGAGATGTATCCGAAGCTGGTGGCTTATCATGACTGGTGGCTGCGCGCTCGTGATACCAATAACAACGGCATTCCAGAGTACGGCGCGGCAACTGACGTGGCGCACAACACTGCCGATGGCAAGATGCTGTTTAGCGTCACTTATGCCGATGGCAAAAAGCAGGAGATGACCGGCATTGAGGCTTATAACGCGCTGCTCGACTCCGGTAAGCCTTATCAGTCGCTGACTATTCCGGCGCAAACCGCTGCCTCTTGGGAATCGGGGCGTGATGATGCCGCCGTGTTTGGCTTTATCGATGAAGATCAGTTAGCACGTTACGTGGCCAATGGCGGTAGTGCTGGTGACTGGCAGGTCCGTTTTGCTGAAAGTCGCGATCCGAAAACCGGTCAGCTGAAGGGCTATTCCCTGCTGCAAGAGTCGGTCGACCAAGCCTCGTACTGGTACAGCGATAATCATTATCTGGCACAAATGGCCGAGATTTTAGGTAAGCCTGAGGAAGCCAAAGCCTTCCGCAGCCGCGCTGAGAAAACGGCCGAGTACATCAATACGTGTATGTTCCATGCGCCGAGCGGTTATTTCTACGATATCGAAATTGCAGATAAACCGTTGGCTAACGGATGCGCCGGTGAGCCATTGTATAAGCGCGGCAAAGGGCCGGAGGGGTGGTCACCGCTGTTTAATGGCGCCGCAACACAGGCGAATGCTGATGCGGTAGTCAAAGTGATGTTGGATCCAAAAGAGTTTAACACCCTGATCCCACTGGGTACGGCGGCGTTAACCAACCCAGCCTATGGCCCAGATATCTACTGGCGTGGCCGCGTGTGGCTGGATCAGTTCTATTTTGGGGTAAAAGGGATGGAGCAGTACGGTTATCGTGCTCAGGCGGTGGAGCTGGCGAATAAGCTGTTCCGTAATGCCAATGGCCTGACGCAAGATGGCCCGATCCGTGAGAACTACAATCCAGAAACCGGCGCTCAGCAAGGCGCACCGAACTTCTCTTGGAGTTCAGCGCACTTGTATATGCTGTATCACGGCTTTTTCAGTGCGGATAAAAAGTCGTAATCGACATGGATTGTGACTTCAGGCCTAACGCGATGCGTTAGGCCTTTTTATAACTCTGATGTCTAGTATTTTTTCAAATAAATTATTTCAATGGGTAATTTAGCTGTTGGAATTATATTTATTTTCACCCTCACATCTAAGACCTAGATCTCTTTTATTTTATATTGCCTTTCATTTCAAGTGCTTCCATTCGTACCTTAACGTCTAATTGAATCTATGGTTTCTTTACTACATATCATCTTACATAGCGAAATGATAAAGAAATAACAATTGGTCAAGATGATTCCGCCTGAGAAGTCATGCTTAGCATAAAGACTGTGTTTGTCGAATTAATAATGCTCAGGCTCGAGGTCAATTTTATTTGGATATAAACATAGAACTGAATGGTTTCACATTGCTTATGTTCACTTACTGAATAGCGCTATGTAAGTAATGTGATAAAAGAGAATATTGAAATGAAAATAAACTCATTACGGGCAATAACAGGAGTTGCTGTCTTATCACTCTCTATGAGCGTATGGGCTGCAACAGTCCCTTTGGCAAAAAATGGTTTGCTAGAAAATTTCGATAAAGACGGTATCGTTGATTTGGGCGGAAATCCCTATTCAGATATGTTGGCATTATCGTCGTCAGGAAAAATTGCGGTCGGATTCATTGCGACGCCAGCCAATAATAATCAAGCTGGTGCTTGGACCGTATCTCATGGGCTTATTGCTTTACCTATCCCTTTTTCTCAAACAGAGGGTATGAGTAATGCTCAGGGAGTCAGTAGTGATGGAAGGTATATTGTTGGTTATGTTATGCCTGAGAACTCATCATTAATGCAGGGGGTTTTGTGGACAGATGCATCAAAATTGACGTATTTGACACCATTAGCCGCAGGTACGGATTACTATGCAAATGGTGTTAGCGCAGACGGGAGCATCATTGTTGGCACTGCATCAGATAAAAATAATAATGAGCATGCCGTTTATTGGGATCGCGTGGCGAATACGATCCATGATTTAGGTTCGTTCAGTCATTCATCGAGTCAGTATTCTAATGCCATAGCGGCGAATCGTGATGGTTCGGTGATTGTCGGGAGTAGCACCAATTTCGCAGGTGTTACGCAAGGATTTCGTTGGACGACTCAAGCCGGTATGGTCGAATTACAATCGTTAGGCGGAACTTCGCAAGCGACAGGCGTCAGTGATACAGGGCGAATTATTGGCTATTCCACGAATGCTAAAAATGAAGGTCGTGCCGTTTATTGGGATAAGAATAAGATTAGAGATTTAGGTACACTGCGGGCAGATAACAGCGGTTCTAGCTCTGCACAGGCTATTAGTGCAACCGGTAAAGTGATTGTGGGAGCGGCGGATGACGATATTCAGCGAACAGGTTTCATATGGAAAGAAGATGCCGGAATGTATTCAGTCAATGAATGGCTAAAATATGCGCATGTGCAAGCGAATAGTATGTCGGTGAAGTCGGTTAATGCGATTTCTGCGGATAGTCAGACTATCGCTGGGCAACTAACGAATGGCCATGGTTATGTGGCTCATTTGATAGAATTAAAAGATCCTGCTGATGTTAATCCTTCAAGCCCCAAACCTGATCCCGAATTACCCACACCAGAGCAACCTAAACCAGAGCAGCCTAAGCCAGAGCAACCTAAACCAGAGCAACCTAAGCCAGAGCAGCCTAAACCA
>PPYF01268198.1_pt1 | contig 16376 bp, 13 predicted proteins | sample 1559871 | NCBI WGS metagenome assembly PPYF01 (sample SAMN08240021, study PRJNA423297) | Human gut metagenome, whole genome shotgun sequencing project.
GATAGCCCATCATTGATAACACGCCCACGCTTATGATATAATTGCCATAGAGCAAAAGTATTGTAAGCGTGGGTTGTTTTTTTAGAAGGAGGATTTTTACGGTGAAACAACCTTACAATACTACGATTTACAACACGGCGCTTTATATGAGATTGAGCCGGGACGATGAACTGCAAGGAGAAAGCGGGAGTATTCAGACACAACGCATGATGCTCCGGCAATATGCCGCCGAGCATGGCCTGAATGTCATAGATGAATATATCGACGATGGATGGTCTGGAACGAACTTTGACAGGCCGGATTTTCAGAGAATGATTGATGACATTGAGGACGGGAAAATCAACTGCGTTGTTACGAAGGATTTATCCCGCTTAGGCAGAAACTACATTCTGACCGGCCAGTACACGGAAATCTACTTTCCCAGCAAAGGCGTCCGCTATATCGCTGTCAATGACAATGTGGACACCATCAACGGAGAGAATGAGCTTGCCCCATTCCTCAACATTCTGAATGAAATGCACGCCCGCCAGACCAGCAAAAAGGTAAAGGCGGCCATGCGGACACGGTTCGCAAATGGCGCACACTATGGAGCCTATGCTCCGCTTGGCTATGTCAAAGACCCAGATAAGAAAGGCCATCTTCTGATTGACCCGGAAACAAGGTGGATTATCGAAAAGATTTTTGACCTTGCCGTTCATGGCCGGGGAGCCGCCAGCATTACACGGATTTTGGTCGAAGAAAAAGTACCTACTCCCGGCTGGCTGAATTTCCAGAGATACGGCACTTTCGCAAATATCTATGCCGGAGCGCCGGAGGGAAAAGCCTATGCGTGGACGATAGCGCAGGTGAAAAGTATTCTGAAAGAGGAAACCTATATCGGACACAGCGTCCACAATAAGCAGACCAACATTTCATTCAAAAACAAGAAGAAAGTACGCAAGCCAAAAGAGGAATGGTATCGTGTGGAGAACACCCACGAAGCGATTATTTCCGAAGATGTGTTCCGTCAAGTACAGGAGCAGATTTGCAACAGGCGCAGACGGCAGAAGAACGGCACAACACAGATATTTTCCGGGCTGGTAAAATGTGCGGACTGCGGCTGGTCGCTGGCCTATGGTATGAACAGCCAGAACAAAAATCCCTATGCCCACTACCATTGTAGCAAGTACGGGCAAGGATTGCACCAGTGTTCCATGCACTATATCCGCTATGATGTGCTTTACGCCTATGTCCTTTCCCGTCTGCAATACTGGTCTGTGCTGGCACAGCAGGATGGGGACAAACTTCTGAAACGGCTACTTAACGCCAGCGACAAGGAACGCAATACTGCAAGGAAGCGGCAGACAGCCGAACTGAAAAAGGCGGAAAAGCGCAAAGCAGAAGTAGACACCCTGTTTGCAAAAATGTATGAGGACTGGTCTGCCGGACGCATTACAGAATACAATTTCAATATGCTGTCCGAAAAGTATCAGGGCGAACAGCGAGAATTGGACGCAAAAATTGAACGGCTTCACGAAGCGATGGAGGCCGCCGCCCAGACAGCGGTTGACGCTGAAAAGTGGATAGGTCTGATGAAACAGTATGTCAATCCCACAGAATTGACGGCTGAACTTCTGAATACGCTGATTGAAAAAATCCTTGTCCATGAAGCGGTCAAAAGTGAGGACGGAAGCCGGGAACAGGAAGTGGAAATCTTCTACCGCTTTATCGGCAAAATCGAATGACACATCTTGAGATACCCAACAATATCTTTAACTAAGGGAAACGGGAAAAGGGATGCCAGATGTATCGCTTTTACAGCCTTTGTGCACTGCTTTAGGAATTAGTTTGAATGAGCTCTTTTCAGGAGAACGTATATCAGCGGAAGAATATAAAGGAAAGGCAGAAGAAAATATTTCTAATCTTTTTAAGGAAAAACAGCTCGCCAATCTTAAGCCTGTAAAATATTTATTCTACATATGTGCCAATGTTACCTTGCTTGTAGCAGTGGTTGAATTAGTTATTGGCCTTGTTGGGAGTTTTTATAGTTCGACTATTCTGAAACCCATGTTAATCAATGCTTCTGTATGGCTGGTATTGTTTTTTGTTTCAATGAGTAAGCTGGCATACGATAAGAAAAAATTGAAAAAAATGAAGTACTTGGGTGTTTGCATAGATACCGAAATCAAGGATATAATTCCGGCAGTATGGATTAGAGTTGGAAATTATACCAGTTGCAGAGTTGTCTGTGGATTTATGTATGAGGGCAAGGAATACAAAGCGGTAAGCAATTATTATGTTTTGACACCATTTCAGCGGAAGGAAGATTTGTATGCGAATGTTTATTTTGACAAGGATAAGCCTGCCCAATATAGTGTAGAGCTTTTTCAAGTAGGTCAGTAATTCCATCGAGAAATTCACGTTTGTTGATATAGAAAACACCCTCCCGGCCATCATGGTCGATAGGGATTCGTGTATTTACGGGATTATCCTTCAATTTCAATTTTCAGTCCGGACTTGAGCTCCACAGTGAAGTGGTCCTCCCTGATGATGATTCGCTCGAGCCAGCGCTTTACCAGGGACTCGTCGAAGGTTTCCAGGTGTGCGGGCTGCTGCTTGATGAAATCCTGCAGCTCATTGATGCGGGCAATCTGTGCGTCCCTGGCAGCAGTGTCAACCGTGCATTTTTCTTGCTGTTCCCGGAGTTTGAAGATCTCGTCGGCAATCTCATCATAGGCCTCTTTGTTATTGGCTTTTTTGAGAAGCTCTTTCTGAAGCTCCTGCAGTCTCTCGTTGATCTCATCAGTGGTATTTTGCTGAGAACTACGGATCACCTTTGCAATGTTTTGCTGGAGCTGCGCCTGGTAGGTGGACTTATCGCCAAGGAGCATGTTGATAGCCTGAACTACCACATTCTCCAGTACCGTCTCATTGACAGTTCTTGCGTGGCATTCCTGCCCGGTTGGTTCCAGTCTACTGATGCAGCGCCAGACGATGGATTTGCAGCCGCGATTGTTCCAGTGGATTCTTCGGAACATTTCACCGCATTTGCCGCAAATGACAATCTGCGCAAAGCAGTGGTTGCAGCTGTAGGAGCGCTTTTTGCCATTAGCGCTTGTTTTGACCACTCGCCTGCGTACCAGTTCTTCCTGTACCCGCAAGAAGATGTCCTTTGGAATGATTGCTTCGTGGTTGCCTTCCACATAGTATTGTGGCACGATGCCGTTGTTCTTGACTCTTGTCTTGTTCAGAAAGTCGGTGGTGTAGGTTTTCTGTAGAAGTGCATCACCGATGTATTTCTCGTTTCGGAGGATTTTGTTGATGGTGCTGGTCCACCATTTTGTTTTGCCAGCGCCGGTGAGGACGCCGTCTGCTTCCAGACCTTTTGCAATCCGGTCCATCGAGTAGCCCTCCAGGTATTCCCGGTAGATGCGTTTTACCACCTCTGCCTGTTCTGGATCGATGATGAGATTTCCATCTGCATCCTTGGTGTAGCCGAGGAAGTGATTGTGATTTACCTGTACCTGGCCATTCTGGTAGCGAAACTGGAGTCCCAGCTTCACATTCTGGCTGAGGGATTGTGATTCCTGCTGAGCCAGGGAAGCCATAATCGTAATCAGGACCTCACCCTTGGCGTCCATTGTGTTGATGGCTTCCTTTTCAAAGAAGACGGGAATGTTCTTATCCTTCAGCTGACGGATGTATTTCAGGCAATCCAGCGTATTTCTGGCAAATCGGCTGATGGACTTGGTGATAATCATGTCGATGTTTCCGGCCTCGCAGTCGTCAATCATACGGTTAAAGTCCTCACGCTTTTTTGTGTTGGTGCCGGAAATACCATCATCGGCGTAGATACCAGCAAATTCCCATTCAGGGTTTTTCTGTATAAATTCTGTATAATGCTCGACCTGAGCATCGTAGCTTGTAGCCTGCTCATCGCTGTCAGTACTGACTCTGCAATACGCCGCGACTCTAAGCTTGGGCTTTGCATCCTGCTGCCTGGCAGTGTTTCCGACCTGCCGTTTTGCAGGGATGACCATAACATTTCCCATTATTTGACCTCGCTTTCTATTAGGCTGTATAGGTATTCTGCCTGCCTGACCGGATTTTCATAATTCTCTGTAATGTCACCAAGTCGAAAGGCGGTAGGTGGCCTTTTTATGATTGGTGCAATATAGCGGTCATTCCGTCCGAGCTTTGTTGAGCGTTTGGTAAGCTCCGCACTGACGGCATCGAAGGATGCCGGATCAATGATGGCCGGGTAGAAGTCATCTCCGAGGTAATGCCTGTTTAGCATCATGCGCTTGGCACCTGCATGGAGAAGGTCAAGCCCGGCTTCCTTCGCAGCATTGGTAAGGGATAGACCGCTTAAATAATTCTTGTAAAGATCCCGAACCTGAGCGGCAGCAGCTTCATTTATCACTGCCTTGCCATTCTCGATCCGGTAACCGAAGGGTGTGTGTCCCATCAAATCATCTCCTTCAAAATAAGACCGCAATGAAGTGCAAAGCCAATTTTCTGGCGGCTGTAAACCTCAATGTGATCCACGAATAGTTCAAATAATTCTTCACTGTATTCCAGCTGCATTTCCCCACGTTCGCAGAAGTGTAGCAGGCGCTCCGTCTCGTATACCTTTGTGGCATCCAGTGATTGGGAGCGATTTAGGAGCTCAATTTGGTTCCTATATTCGCCAGCCTGGGAGAGAAGGGCATTATTTTCCTGGGTATAAAGAATCTGGTCAATGTAGCCTTGTCCCATCAGCTTATGCAGGGTTTCTCGCTGTTCGGTGTTCTGCTCCAGCAATATTTCTAATTGCTGGATATTCAGAAGCGATGTATCGCCGGTGTTTTCCTGTAGTGCTTTCAAATAAGGCTTCAAGACCAGCTTGTGGCAGTAAACCAGCTTATTGATCATCGTGGTAAATGCCAGCTTCAAATCATCATCACGGATATAAAGCATAGAGCACCGGCTGGTGTCTTCCAGGTGAGTGTTGCACACCCAGGCTGCGTATTTCCCGTAGGTGCTGGAATGGATTCTCCTACGGAGGGTATTCCCGCATTCGCCGCAGATAATCTTGCTGGAAAAGGCATAGCGCTGTTGATACTTAGCATTTCCCTTCTTGATGCCTTTCTCACTTGCCCGCTGTTCAATCAAGGCTGCTGCGGCTTCAAAATCCTCATGGCTGATAATTGCTTCATGGTGATCTGGCACATAGTACTGATCGAGGTGTCCGTCATTCTTGTGACGATTAAAATTGCTGTCGGTATAGGTCTTCTGGAAAATGCAGTCACCGGTGTATTTTTCATTCCTGATGATGTCGCGAATGCTGGTAGAGGTCCAATGGCCGCCCTTCTTGGTAGAAACCTGTTCCTGGTTCAGCTCCTTGGCAATGGCCTCCGTGCCTTTCCCGGAAAGAAGCTCTCGAAAGATGCGTTTTACAATTTCAGCCTGCGCAGGATCTACCAGGATTTCTCCATCCTTCCAGCGGTAGCCGTAAGGCACATAGCCAAGCTTATAGCTTCCATCTAGGAAGCGTTTCTTAATGCTCCACTTGTTATTTTCGGAAATCGAAGCGGATTCGCCTTCGGCCATAGAGCTTAGGATGGAAAGAAACAGCTCACTTTCCATCGAGCCAGTGTTGATATTTTCCTTCTCGAAATAGATCGGAATATCCAGTGACAGAAGCGTTCTTACTATCTCCAAGCAATCTGTAGTATTTCGGGAGAGGCGGCTGATGGACTTTGTGATTACAAAGTTGATTTTCTTTGCTTTACAATCTTCGATTAGTCGCAGGAGCATTGGCCTTTTATCAGCCTTGGTTCCGGTGATACCTTCGTCAAAGTAGAGCCCTGCAAAGGTCCAGTCATCACGGGAGGTGATGTAGTTTTTATAGTGCTCTTTCTGTGCATCCAGACTTTCGAGCTGTGCATCAGAATACGTGGAAACGCGGCAGTAAGCAGCCACGCGGAGCTTCTTTTTCGAAGTCTGTGAAGGTTGGATTTTATCGATTTTGGTTACCTTCTTCATGGTGATTCACCTCCTTTGTCAGTGTATATACATCACTCTAAAGGCCACATATATCAAGTGATTCTGGGCATAATCTCGACGAACATCGGAGAGAATGTATCGCGGTTTAGCTGCGTCAATTTGTTGAATTCCACCAAGGAAATAAGTCCAGTGGAGAGCAGCGCTTCGCTGGCTCTTTGGGCCATGAAGTAGTCGTAATCCTGTTGAATTTCGATTGATGATATCGGTACGGCCTTTAGATGAGAAGCGATATCCGTTGCCTGTAATACTGCTTTTGTTTCTTTCTGCATGAAAAGTACCTCCAGTTTCAGTTCTTCACTTTCCACTGGAGATTTGTGATGGATTTGAGCGGATAAAAATGACAAGGTGTATCAAGGCCTATGTATAAACTTCTCTATAGGCTATAAAAATAGGTCTATAGAAAAGTTAGGAAAGTACCATTGATACACCTTGCAGACAAAAAGAAAAAGGGCCTATAAGGACGCAAATCCTCATAGACCCTGATGGTTATCCCAGTAATTCATTTACTTTTGACTGTACAGATGCATAATCATATCCGGCAGAAGTAAGGCGATTTCTTCTGTCAGCGCCATTGCCCCAGTCGCCACGGATGACTTCACGCGCGATTTCATCCATGGATTTGAGCGTTGAAACAGAGGTACCGGATTCTGTTGTGATGAAGGCATCAAAACCGGCAGTCTTGAGCTTTGCCATCATGTTGTCAGCATTGGCTTTCTCACGATAGACACCGACTTGAATCTTATAGAGTCCTCCGATTTGTACCATATAGGTATCAAAGCCAGCAGCCTTTACGTGGGCAAGCTGGGCATCAGCATTGGCCTTGTTCTTATAAGCTCCGACTTGTACACGATAAAGGGTACCCTCGGTAGGGGAAGTTCTTCCACCAAGATTTGCAGTAACCCTTGCAGCCAGATCGCCCAGGCGGGCATAGAGCCAGTTGCCAGGGCAGGATTTGTTGGCAAACCATCTGTGGACAGTGATCACCATTTCATCAGACTTCGGTGCATAATTCAAAGTCTTGTCCTTGTCTCCAAGCCACAAAAGCTTCTTCTTGCCATTACGCTTGCAGATATCGGTGCAGAGCGAGATAAGAGAAGCATAGACCTTATCATTCATCGCATAGGGCTCCGACATGTCAGAGGCACATTCGATGGTGATGGCTCTTTGGTCGTTTGCATTGGAAGAGGAGCACCAGCTACGGTTTTTCTCTTCAACACATAAGGAGATACGTCCGTCAGTGCCGATTCCATAGTTGCAGGAAGCCTGACGAGAAGGGCTGGTAAAGCATCCGCAGATACTTTCGGCAGATAACTGACCGACCACGCAGTGTGGCGTGATTCGGTCGATGGAATGGGTTCTCTGTCCAGAGTGGTTTGGACTGAGCTTGGTATAGGATACCAAGGAGCTGTTCGTATAAGCCATTTTATTTATCCTCACTTTCTGCTCTGTCATGGAGCTGTTCTAAAACGGTTTTGATCTTCTCCGGTACCGGAAGGCCGAGATGCGCTGCATTCTCAAGAAGGCTTACACCCTCATTGGAAATATAGAAAAAGATCACAGCGGTACGAAGCACACTGCCGGTGCCGATGATTTGCACATCAAGGACGTTTGCAATCCCAACCAGCAGGAAGATGAGTACCTTTCGGCAGATGCCCTTAAAACCCACCTCACTGGAGAGAGTTTTGTCTGCAATCGCACACATGACGCCGGTGATGTAATCGATCACCACAAATGCGAGCAGTGCGTAAAGCAGACCGTCACAGCCACCGAGAAAGTAGCCAAGCCATCCTCCGACAGCTGCAAATGCAAGTTGAATCGTGTTCCAGAATTCCTTCATAATGTTTGTCCTCCTTTGAATTTTGGGTATGAAAAAAGCACCTCGTCATGAGATGCTTGCTTCCGAAATGATACAGAGTCATTCCTCTGTAATGGTGTATGTGATTTTCATGGTCTTATCTGCGGTCTTGATGACCGGAGTGCCCAGGTTATTGGTGGTAGCAAGGTAGGGAGTAACCAAGAACAGCTCACGGTACAGATTGTAGACATTCGATCGAAAAATCCATTCGCGAAGTGCATATGTTTTATACCGCGCCATCTGATTTCGTCCCCAGGATGCGTAGCTTGCATCTGGCGTATCTCGTACATAGAGCTTTGGTTCGCCGTTCAAAAAATACCAGCCGTTGATCACGATGTCATCATCTACGATATAGGTCCACACGGTTGACGAGACATAGGTGATATTCGGTACCATCTCAATGTTTGCCACATTGGTGGTATCAATGCGATACACCTGATTGCCGGTATAGCACATGAGCCATTTTCCGCTCATACCCAAGCTATAGAATTCACTGATGCCACTTGGAGCTACGATTTTCTGCGTAGTGCATTTATTGCCGTCAATACAGTCCATGTACCACTCGTAATCCAGGTGAGTGTAGTAGTCCTTGTTGCCGCTGGTGTGACTATATTTACGGTTTTCTCGCCTGACTAATCCATACCATTTTCCGTCAGCGCCATGATACAGATAATTCCAGATTTCAGAATTATCGTTATATGGTTCCTCCGTTCCATCCTTCTGTCCTCCGATGTAGTGGCAGTAGGAAGGATAATGGTTCAGCTCAATCGTGGTTTCCTCATCGGCCTCCGTGGTCATTCTTGTCAGCGACCGATCAACGAGCGCTGCATGAAGATAATCATCATGAATCTTTCGAAGCGTGGCCTGCGTAGAGTCGTTGTAAGTGGTCATTTCCAGGCGATAGCCCTCACCGATATAAACGCGCTTGTTCCCACGCATGCAGTAAGGCTTATATTTATCCTGAACATTTGCTGACCAGGTTCCAATACGGACCATGTAGTTACCGGCATATTGCGTTCCTTTTCCGGCCAGCGTGTTGGATAGGCATATTGCAGAAATCGTTCCATTTGCTTGTGAAGTAGCAAAGTCCCAGACGAACCGGTATCCTCCATCCACTTCCTTGCTCTCGGTGAGGTTCCGGCTACCTCGCCGAATATCTTCTGTGTTATTGGCATCATCCGAAGCATAACCAATCAGCGGATTATTCAGCGGAGCATAGATATTGTCTGCACGCTCCTCAAGTGCATTCTGGTATAAAAGGATGCCGCCCATGATATTTTTCTTAAGCGGCAGCATCCAATCATCCCCATTGGAACCATTAAATGTGGTGTTATTATAAAGCATTCCTTTAATGTTGCAGTTCAAAACATCCATCGCGGCTTCCGTCACCAGATTTGTGTCTTCGTAGCGATCCTTTTTGCCGGTATGGACATCTGTAAGTTCGATTACACTTTTTCCTTTCAGCATTGTTATTCCTCCGTATTCAAATAGTCGGTTGTGATGGACTTGAGATATCCATCTGCGCCGCTGATGATAAAGCGGTATTTCAGCTGTCCCGTAGTTGCTTTCTCCGCCCAGGAATCCACACTGATGGCTTCGAGCGCAGCCTTCGACATTCCAGATTTCTCCTCGGACAGCTTTGCCCACACTGCATTGATGCAGCTCCACCAGCTTGCTCCATCATCAAATGAGACAGCAAACAGCACCTCGTCCGAGCAGTCAGCAGCTACCTTTTCAATGCCAAGAATCGTGGAATCTGACATATCGATGTTTTCGGAATAAAGCACCTGCGGAATCGGTACTCCCGTGTAGCTTACCTTCATGTCTGGAAAGAGATTCTCGGAATCATGCCAGTAAAGGATGGTCGGATCGTGCAGCGTGATGAGAAGCTTTCCATCCGGGATATCCTGTACACCACGTGCTTCAAAAAGCTCTGCTGTGGGTTTGGTTTCTTCCAGTTTAATAAGCGCATTTTCTCCTACGGTATAAAGTGCGCCATCGGCATCCGAAATGAGATACCTTCGGTTGTATGGATCAAGAAAAACAGGCGCATGATCCACATATTCAAAGCCATTCCCGGCTTCATCCTTCGGTTTAAAAGAGATGATCTTTCCGGTAAGAGCTGTGAAGGAAATCGTGCCATCCCCAGTGACAAGACTGGAATCTGCAAGATAGCTGCTGTTGGTTGGGATGGTGTCAAAGGAAACGCAGATTTCTCCGGTATCGAAAAGAATTGCATCCCAGACCATCCGAGTTGCTTCGTTTCGATTGCCGTGCACGGAGTAGCCTTCCCAGCGGATACGAAGGAACTTGTAGGTTCCCCAGATCGTTCCTTCTTCTCTTCGAAGTGTCATAAGATCGGTATCCTTGCGGACGATTTTCAGATGCTCGGTATTCTCACCAAAGCCGATCCAGGAGTTGCCGCTGATGTAAAGGGTAGAGGCTGTTTTTTCTTTGTACTGAAACCAGTCAACGCCTTTCACGGTATCGGTGCCATCATCCTGCAGAGAATTATTTCGAAGGATCTCCATGTGCTCTGTACTCTTTAAAAGATCTTCGATAGTTCCATAATCAAACATTGCTTACCTCCAGTTCTGTTATTTCGGTCATGTTCTGAAGCCCAAGTGAAAATGTAGCAAGCCGTCCCCGGTCAATTTCCTGATCCAGACCAGAAATACGTGTGCTGAAAGATTTCTTCAGCTTTACGGCACCATCGGTAATCTCAGTAAAGCTATTCAGTGAAAGGTCAGCAGCATATAAAACCTTCATATTGATAAAGGGAAGCGTATCAAATGGCAGAATTGTAAGACCGGTCAAGCTATCGAAGTTCTCAGTCGGAATCACAAGCTTCAGCATCCGACCACGATCAAGGCGGACATTACTATTTCCAGAGAGTACGTAGTCCTTACGAAGTTTGAATTCCTCATCATCAAGGACATATTCCTTTTGGTAATGCATCTTCTTTTTATCAGCGGTTTCTACCACATCATGTACAATCGGTGCAAAGAGGCGAAGCGAGTCCTTCATGGACCGCATCGGCATTCCGGTTAAGGAGATAGATGCCACGTGGTCGTTTAATCCTGTCTTTTTTGGAGCAAGGAAATGTACCGTAACCGTGTCATGCAGCGTATGTGTTGGCATAGAGGAAAGAAGAATCTTCTTCAGGGTATCGTCTGCCGTGATCCGTCCATCCCAGCGTTCCTGCACACCAAGTCCCTGTCCGGTGATGGTCGCCATGATATTTTGTGCCTCGATATGCCCGGTTCCATTTTGCATGGAGATCAGCACCTCGAAGGTATGGAGCTGATTTGCCGTAAGACCGATGATCGGGTAATAGAGCGTCAGGAGATGCTTGCCGCTGAGCCAGGATTCCTTCGGGTGGAATTCCTCAACCTCATGACCATCCAGCATATAGAAAACGGAGAGTGCAGTTTTCCCGTCCTCGTTCCAGGAGAGTGGAAAGGAAATTACCTTCTTGTTTTCAACTTCGTTTCCCTCGTCATCTGTGGTTGTTACGAGATCAATGGTCGTTTCTGCAGTAAGCATCCGGGTATCAGGATTACTTTGTACATCCATGATCGCCTGGGCATGAAATTCAGCATTGGTCTCATCACCAGATGCAAACTCCATGTTGATGATGGACAGCTTTTCTTCTCCGGTATCCAGTGCCAGTGCATTGGTGAAGGTGTAAATGCTGAGCTTCGTTTCACCAATGGAGCTGATCAATCCACTGATGTTCTTATCATTTTTACTTTTTGCTGCAGCAAGCCTTGGATTCTTGCCGACGCATTTCACAGTTTGCTTTCCATTGATTTTTGTATAGATAGAAGTGATTGCAGATTGCTTGGTTTCATCTGCATGGCCGCCGGTAAAGCGGAGCACATCTCCCAGGTCCAGCGCAGGATTGCCGATGGTTTCTGAATCAAAGGGTACATATTCTACAGTCGAAACAACATCGAGAATCGTGTTAATGATTCGTTTCCTCGTTTCTTCCAAGCCAAACTGCAGAAGCGGATTTACACCAAGATTCATCGTCAGCCCATCATCCGGATCCTTCGCATAGTATTCCGCTGTTTCCGTCTTTTTGTTGGTAGAGCTGACTGCTGTGTAGCGAGTAACGAAATCGGAAAAGCTGCTGCTGAACCGATGACGAATATCAATTGCCATGACTGGCGTGCTCCCGTAAGAGGTCAGACAGAGCTTTCCATAACGATCAATGACCGCAAAGCAGCCAAGCGTCTGGGCAAGGTAATAGAGAAAATCACGCCACGATTCGATGTCATTATCCTGATAGATACCAAGTAGCTCGGTGCCATTCGGCAGAGCCTCGATTTCTTCCTTTGTTTGCGCAAGCTCCACATGGCAGGCCTTCGATAACAGAGAAAGAAATTCATAGGGAGCTGCACTGGAAAGACCTTTATTGAAAGATTTATCCAGGTTTAGCATTCCATCATAGGCTTTCAGCTCCAGTGTTTTAATGCGACGATTGGCTTCGGCCACATAGAACACACCCATCGGAATGCTCTCCGTACTGCCATCGTCAAGCAGCAGATGGAACCAGAGCTTGATTTCAGCTTCATCTAAGGTGTATCGGTCGATATCACAGAACAGGCTGATGCCAAGCTCTGCGGCATACACTGAGCCAAGCTCAATTTCAGAGTTTCCGCAGCACTGTCTCGAAATATATCCGCTACCTTTTACGATATCCTCATTTTCAAATTCATAGGTTTTCTTATCACTGGTGGTGATCGTGCCGGTCCAGTAATATTTTCTTGTGTTACTTTTGATAGCCTGCATAAAGGCATCCGATACTGGATACACAGCACCACCTCCATTAAAATTCGTTCAGGGTAAAGCTCACTGTCCACAGTCCCTTATAGGATGTGTCCTTTTTGAGCTTCGCCTTAAATCCGCTGATATACATTTCTGTTTCTTTTTGGGATAAATTCTCGGTATCAAAATATTGAACCGTCAGTTTTGGCAGCTTGGAATAGGCTGTCAACTGCTTCAGCCATTTCGGGGATACAGAGAAAGAGACGGATATCTTCACGACACCCGTCCTTACGACATCCCGCTGCGTAGTACCTGCTTCAGTTTCACCGCTGGAATCTGCCTCTACATCGGAAAGATCGAGGTCATAGGAATCCGGCAGTGGGAGGGCAGTACCATTGAAATTCAAATATTGCATAAATGCCATCATTACCGACCTCCGCTTCTAAGATTTGCCCTCTGCTGGGCATTGACAATAACTTCATCCAGCATTGTGCCTCCAAGGTATACCGGAATTACGATGTCTCCGGACTGGCCAGTTGTACCGGCGAGGCCTTCACGGATTGCTGCAGTGATACCAGAGAGGGTATCGGCTGTCCCGGCAGATGTAGTGGCTGTGGCAGTTTCCATTCTTCCAATCTGCGGATTGATCACCATGCTAGTCGCAACACCATTCATTGCCTTTGCCACAAGGCTCTTGCTTTCTTCAATTCCACGAGCAAGGCCTGCCATGAAGTCTGGCATCCAAGATTCATAATCAGTGAGTGGTCCTTCATCCGGTACGGAGAAGTGCAGTACGGAGCGAATCTTGTTTGCCACACCATTTACCGCATCGGTAACTGCACCAACAGCTGACTTGATGCCATTTACGATACCCATGATGAGATCGCGTCCCCAGCTGAATGCCTGAGAAGCAAGACCCTTTACATAGCCGACTGCTCGCTCAAAGCCAGAATGGATCACGTTATAAATCTGACCAATGATGCTGCCGACAGCCGACTTTACGCTATTCCAGATGGAAGAAACCGTGTTTTTAATGGTATTCATCACACCGGAGATATAACCGCTGATGCTGTTCCAGATACTTGTCACTACACCCTTGATGGCATTCAGCACGGACGTTACAACCGATTTGATGGCATTCCAGACCGTCGTAAAAATGGACTGGATTGTGGTCAATACCGTAGTTACCACAGTCTGAATGGCCGTCCAGATTGTCTGGAAAAAGCTCTGCAATGCAGTGAGAAGCGGAGTCAGGAAGGCAACGATGGCATTCCAGATTTCCTGGATCTTTGCACTGATCGCATCCATTGCCATGCCGATCAAGATTTGAATAGCCTGAAAGATGGTTTCAAACAGATACCGGAATGCTTCGAGCAGCGGGCCGAAAACCGACACAAATCCGTTCCAGATATTTGTGATTGTATCGACGATCCCCTGCACAATGCCACCGACGGTCGTGCTGATTGCAGTCCAGATGGAAGAAGCCGTCGTAGCAATGCTTGTCCAGATACCGGAAAGAAACGTTGCAATGCCAGAGACGAGGCTTCCAATCGTATCAGAGATTGCCTGCCATACGGTACCTGCAAGATTCTCGATACTCTGCCAAAGCCCTGACAGGAAGGTGCCTATTTCCGTCCAGTGCTCCTTTATAACAATAACAAGGTTGGCCACAGCAAAGACAATCGCAGCCACCACGCCTGCAACGAGTGCCGGTGCGCCAAGAATGACCGCACCAACAGCAGCAAGGGAGATGCCAACGCCCATCAGGATGTCCTTTACAAGAGAGAATCCATTCTGGAACATATCGATGAAGTTCTTCACTGCGGTGACCGCTCCACCGATCACAAGGCCAATGCCGGAGAACACCTTCAGCACGGCACTGATTCCAGAGGTTGCTACACCGATGCCCTTGATGGCTCCTGTGACCGTATTCACGGCACCTGCAATCTTTGGTGCCATCGTCATAATGGAACCAACTGCGCTCATGATCTTTCCTACAAAGATAAGGACCGGACCAAGGGCAGCGACCAGAAGTGCCACCACGAGGATGATCTGCTTTACTGGCTCCGGCAGTTTATTGAGAAAGTCCACCAAGCCCTGCAGAGCCGATACTAGAGAGCGGATCGCAGGCATCATAAGGTCCGCAAAGGAAATGGCGAGCTCCTGAAGCTGCGATTTCAGAATCGTAAGCTGACCACTTAGGTTGTCCTGCATGGTTTCTGCCATCTTCTCAGAGGTGCCATCACAGTTCTTGATTGCGCCTTCGAGCTTTGAAATATCTCCAGGTGCGGAGTTCATAAGAGCAAGGAAACCGGACATGGCATTTTTACCGACGAGTGCCTCTGCATTCGATGCTTTCTCAGAATCGGAAAGTTGCCCGAATGCGGACCGGCAGTCTGCAAGTATTGCCGTGAGACTTCGCATCGATCCATCGGCATTGGTGGTTGCAATCGTCACATCCCCGATGGACTTGCCGGAGAGATTCACCTCGCCAGTAAGATTATTCATGATGGTACGAAGAGATGTACCGGCCTGTGAAGATTTGATGCCAGCATTCGCCATAAGACCGATGGCCTCTGCTGTATCCTCTGCAGAAAATCCAAGCGCACCCGCAATCGGAGCACAGTATTTGAAAGTTTCACCCATCATACTGACATTCGTATTTGCGTTAGAGCTTGCCGCTGCAAGAATGTCCGCGAAATGCCCGGAGTCCTTGGCGGTGAGTCCAAATGCAGTCAGTGCATCTGTTACGATGTCCGATGTGGTGGCAAGATCCTCACCAGATGCCGCAGCAAGGTTCATGATACCTTCGATACCATCCAGCATGTCGGAGGTTTTCCATCCGGCCATCGCCATGTAGTTCATAGCATCCGTAGCCTCGGATGCAGAGAACTTGGTTTTCGCACCCATCTCACGAGCCTTTGCACGGAGCTTATCGAAGTCCTCTCCGGTTGCACCAGACACGGCGGCTACCTGGCTCATAGAAGAATCGAAGTCGGAGGCTGTTTTTACAGCAGCAACGCCAAGAGCTGTAACTGCAGCAGAGGCAGGAAGGAGCTTTTCACCGGCGGAGGAAACCTTATCGCCTGCAGACTTCAGGCTTTCACCAGCAGTAGCAATCTTCTGCACAGCAGTGGCAGACTGATTTGCCTGAGCTTCCAGCTTTTTGAGATCTTCTTCCGTTTCGATGATTTCCCTCTGAAGGGCATCATACTGCTCCTTTGAGATGTCACCATTCGCAAGTGCCTGATTCGCCTGCTCTGCAGCAGTCTTGAGAGTGGCGAGCTTTTCCTTCGTTTCACTGACAGCGCTGGAGAGGAGCTTCTGCTTCTGCGCAAGCAGCTCGGTATTGCCTGGATCCAGTTTCAGGAGCTTTTCGACATCCTTAAGTTGTGACTGTGTATTTTTGATTTCTGAATTGACACCCTTTAAGGCACTCTGAAGCTTGGTAGTATCGCCACCGATCTCGACCGTGATACCCTTAATTCTACTTCCCGCCATAACGCACCTCCTCTCTGCAAAATGGGCATAAAAATTGCCCGGCATTTCTGCCGAGCATAAAGAAAGCACCGATCAGATTTCTCCGACCGATGCTAATAAACTGCTATTCTATTGAGATTTACAAACTTGAATTTCATAAATGCATTTGCTTCTTAAACGCAAACATTCCCTCATTGCCATCACCGACAAAATCGTCCGGTGTATCCGGCATAGGATGTTT
>PPYF01000355.1_pt1 | contig 16369 bp, 14 predicted proteins | sample 1559871 | NCBI WGS metagenome assembly PPYF01 (sample SAMN08240021, study PRJNA423297) | Human gut metagenome, whole genome shotgun sequencing project.
TTGATGATGAAGTTGTTGGTAAAATTGGCCTTGGCTATTTTCTCTTAGTCGGTTTTGCTCCAGATGATACCGAAGAAAAACTAGACTACTTAGTACATAAAATTACTAATCTTCGTGTTTTTGAGGATGAAAACGGTAAGATGAACAAGGGGCTACGGGATGTTAATGGTGCAATTTTATCAGTCTCCCAATTTACCCTTTATGCTGACACTAAGCATGGAAATCGTCCCGGATTTTCACAGGCTGCTCGTCCTGAGATTGCTGAACCGTTATATGATCTTTTTAATCAAAAATTAGCAGCTACTGGTATTCCTGTTGAAACCGGACATTTTGGAGCCATGATGAAAATTGATCTGGAAAATGATGGTCCCACGACAATTATTTATGAACGCTAAAAAACAAAGAGGCTAAATCAGATAGCCTTTTGAGTATCAATCAAAATTTGCTGAATAAAGTAGTTACGGCAAACTATCAAACGGTAATCGTCAAATATATGTTAGGTGAATTAGAAATGGGGAATGAGCTTTTAACAAATCCCCAAAATAATATGCCGAAGTTATGGGCCAAAATAGTAGAAGCTATTCCGAATAATATGGAGATAGTTCGTCCTCAAAAATTCAAATTCAATAGCATGATGGACTCTGTTTATATTTCAATTATGGTGATTCCAAAATTATAGTGATAAAATGGTGGGTGAGCCGATCCTAAAAGGTAGAATTGGCTCATAACAGAAAAAACGCTCGACAATATAAGCCAAACGGTCGTCAAAGTTGCTAACTCATGCTACAATGTAGCTGTAACATAGAATATATTATATTTAATAGTTAGGCTGATAAGTTTAGCAAGAGCGCTTCTATTCTGGTGTAATGCCGTACACCACCAGCCAAGCGCGTCAAAGAACGTCCCCAAAAGGAATCAGCTCCAAATAAAGTATACTTAGTGCATTGGTGGTTGCCAGTGCACTTTTTTATTATTTCATTTCACGGAACCATATACTAACTACACTCTTACTGCGACAAGGGATTACAAAGATACAATATTTGTAAAAAGAGTCATACATATGAGTAAAATTGATGAGTATATTGAAAGTCGAAGATAATTGGCTAAATTAGATTTTTAAAAATAAATTTAATATTTTTTAATTTTATCGTTATGATGATTAATGCAACGTTTGAACCGCTTACTTAGTTGACTGTTTTATAGGATTATTTGAATTTGTCGTTGACAAATTAGAAAAATATAATTAATATCTTAGACAGAAATTAATTGAACAAAGATTTGCGAAGAGAGGAACAGTAAAAGTTATCTTGGTGATCAGAGAGTCTCCGTTGTGGTGTGAGGAGAAGATCAGGTTAACTTTGAAGATCATCCTCGAGCAGTGCAACTTGAAATTCATAGTAAAGTTGCCAGGAATGCATCCTTTATCATGCCAGCGTATGAACGCGTACGTCAGAGGTTTAGCCAGTGATGACTAAATGAATTTAGGTGGTAACACGGTAAATGGATCGTCCTAAGTAGCTAGTAAATAGCTACTTAGGACTTTTTTTTCAATTAATAATTATTTTTAAGGTGAGGTGAGGAAGATGGAATCAGACATTACGGACATTAATCAGATTAAAAAGCAATTATTAATAAAATCAACCAAGATCCTTATGGGAGGAAATAATTATGAGAATGAACAAGAAAGTAGTCGCCTTAGGAGGAATTGCATTAATGGCAATGTCCTTAGCTGCATGTGGAAATAATCGTCAAAGTAAATCTAGCGGTGCCTTAAATGTAACTTTATATGCTAATCCAGTTACCCTGGATGTTGCGAAAACGATTGAAACACCAAGTGCTTCAATGGAACGACAAGCTTTTGAAGGATTATATAAATATGATCGCAATAATAACCTCGTTTTAGGTGAAGCTAAATCAGCTCCCAAAGTTTCTAGTGATGGTCGGACATGGACATTTACTTTGAAAAAGGGACTTAAATGGAGCAATGGTGATCCAGTCACAGCTCAAGATTATGTTGCTTCATTTCGTCACTGGGCGTCACCACAAACTAAATCACAAAATGCTGATAGAGTTTCTGAATTAGAAAATTACCAACAAGTATCTAGTGGACAGGCACCTGTCTCTTCACTTGGAGTCCGCGCACTTAGTAAAAATCAGCTTCAATTAACCTTTGCTCATCGACTTCCTTCAGTAAACGTTCGAAGCATGTTAGCTAGCGCATTCCCTGCTGATCATAAAGTTTTAGCCAAGCAAGGGCAAAAGTATGGTTCTACCTCAAGTCACATCGTATATAACGGTCCTTACACCGTGGAAAATTGGAATGGTGGTAGTGATGATACATGGAACTATCAAAAGAACAACAAATACTATGGTAAGAACCACGTTCATATGAATAGAGTTAATGTTCAAGTAACGAAGGATAATAACACTGCTCAAAATCTTTTCCGTTCAGGCCAGGTTCAAGAAACACGTGTATCAGCTGACTACGTTAAAGGAAACCGTAATAATAAGTCACTCCATACCAGTCTTATGGCTACTCAATACTACCTTTATTTTAACGGACACAACAAATTAACAAGCAATGAAAATTTCCGACAAGCAGTTAATTATGCAATTGATAACAACCAATTAGCTAAGAAGGTACTTCAAGATGGATCCGTTGGGGCCACTGGTTGGGTTCCACGTGGCGATATGAAGAATCCAAAGACGGGTCAAGATTTTGCAAAACAAGCTGGAGATTTGCAAAAGCAGAATACTAAACGTGCTCGTCGTTATTGGAAGCAAGCCCAAAATGATTTAGGAAAGAAGAACTTAACATTAAACCTATTAGCTGATAATTCTGATGATCAACGTGCTGTTGCTGAATATCTTCAATCTACTCTTCAAAAAGAATTTAAAGGATTGAAGGTCTCCGTAACAACTTTGCCACACTCTCAACACGTTAGTCGTGATTTTTCCGGTCGTTTTGAACTGAACCTAACTGATTGGAACTCCAGTGTTCCTGATGCATCTGACTTCTTATCACTTCTGAAAACTGGTAATCGGGTTAACTTTACAAATAATACCGATCAAAAGTTAGATGATCTCTTGAATCAGGCTGACGATGGAACGCAATCAGAAAGCAAGCGATATGAATTGCTTCAACAAGCTAATCGTCAAGTTCATGCTAATGCTGATGGTGTTCCTCTTTATACCGCTTCCCAAGCTCATTTAGTTTCCCAGCATGTTACTGGTCTGAAGTACGGTTCATTTATGCCATATGCTAATTATCAATATGCACAATGGAAAAAATAATGACTAGTAATTAATAAAGAAGAGGGGTCTATATGAAAAAATATATTCTAAAAAGAATCTTGATGATGGTTTTAACTCTATTTATTGTTGCCACACTGACCTTTTTCTTAATGAAAATGATTCCCGGATCACCACTAGGAAATGTAATGCGTCTGAGTAAAGCGCAACAACGTGCGGTTGAAAGACAGTACGGCTTAAACCTTCCGGTCTGGGAACAATACGTAAGATACATGAATGGTGTAATTCATGGAAATTTTGGAATGTCCTATCAGTATACCAGTACATCAGTTGCTAGTTTGATTGGTCGTCGTATTGGTCCTTCCATCCTGATCAGTTTTCAGGCTCTTGTACTCGGCGTTGTATTGGGAATCATTCTTGGTTGTTTAGGTGCCTTACGCAAAAACACCTGGGTCGACACGGCTTCCAGTACCCTTTCCGTCATTGGAATTTCATTTCCCAGCTTTATTTTGGCAATTCTCTTGCAATACTATCTCGGGTTTCAATTAGGACTGTTCCCAGTTGCTAATTGGGAAGGGTTTGCATCAACGATTTTGCCAACCATTGCATTATCAGCAGTTCCAATGGCCCAAGTTTCTCGATTTGTAAGAACTGAGATGGTTGAAGTCCTTAATTCAGATTACATTTTGTTAGCTAAGGCCAAGGGATTATCTGAAACTCAGTTAGTTTTCCATCACGCACTTAAAAATAGTATCATTCCAGCCCTAACGTTGATTGGACCGTTAGCAGTGACTTTAATTACCGGTTCGATGGTTGTTGAAAATATTTTCTCAGTGCCAGGTATTGGTGAATTATTTGTTAATTCAGTGCTGGACAATGATTATCCAGTCATTATGGGTCTGACAATGTTTTACTGTGTTTTACTTTGCGGAATCTTATTAATTACCGATATAGTTTACGGATTTGTTGATCCAAGAATTCTTTCGAATGAAAAGGGGGAACATTAAAATGGAAAATCCAGCTTCACTTAAGGAACAGTTTACCTTTGCCCAAACCGGTTCCAAGCAATCAGAATATCATGATGTTTCCAACATTTCTTTATCCTTTCGGAAAAAGGCTTGGCTTAAATTAAAAAGTAATAAAGCTGCAATGATTTCATTAACATTCTTAGTATTAATCGCATTACTTTCAGTGATTTCACTGTTTTGGCTACCACATAATCCAAATGCGCAAAACGTTAATGAGTCGAATCTTAAGCCCTTTACTAATTCAGCATACCTTTTAGGAACAGATAATCTAGGCCGTGATATGTTGTCACGATTACTTTATGGGACCCGAATTTCACTTATGATTGCTCTGTTTGCTACTGCCGTTGATATTTTAATTGGTGTTCCATACGGCATGATTTCAGGATGGTGTGGTGGTCGAGTCGATAATTTAATGCAAAGGGTAATTGAAATCATTAGTTCCATTCCTGAATTGGTATTAATTATGTTGTTATTAATCGTCTTTAAACCAGGAATGACTTCCATCATCTTCGCAGTTGCTTTGAGCTCTTGGGTTTTAATGGCACGACTAGTCCGTGCTTCTACAATGCAAATCAAAAGTTCTGATTATGTTTTGGCGGCTCGAGCAATGGGCGAAGGTCCCGTGAAAATTTCGGTTCGACATATTCTTCCTAACACAATGGGCGTAATTATTACCCGAACAATGTTTACCATTCCAGCAGCTATTTTCTTAGAAGCCCTTCTTTCGTTCCTTGGAATTGGAGTTAAAGCCCCAAATGCCTCTTTAGGAACATTGTTAAATGCTGGTGAGAAAGGTTTCCAATTTTATCAATATCAACTTTGGGAACCAGTAATTGTTCTTTCACTAATGATGATTGCATTTAATTTGCTGGGTGATGGATTACGTGACGCTTTTGATCCTAATACAAAGGAGTAGATTTGTATGACAGAAGACGTATTGAAAATTAAGCATCTCTCGGTAGATTTCAGAACAATGGAAGGTAATGTTCATGCAATTCGTGATGTTACACTCAAGCTTCATCCAGGAGAAGTCCTAGCGTTAGTTGGTGAATCAGGTTCTGGTAAATCAGTAACAACGAAAACAATTATGCAACTATTGCCCAATAATGCTGAAGTGGTGAGTGGCACCGTTGAATATAAGGGGCGCAATCTTCTTGATTTACCAGAAAAGAAATTACAGCAATTACGCGGAAATGAGCTTGCTGAAATTTTTCAGGATCCCATGACAGCTTTAGATCCAACAGTAAGAGTTGGAAAACAAATCATGGAACCATTATTAAATCATAAACAGATGTCAAAGGGTGAAGCGAAGAAACAGGCACTAGCTATTATGAACAAGGTTGGTATTGTCAATGCTAAGGAAAGATTTAATAATTTCCCATACCAATTTTCTGGAGGAATGCGTCAAAGAATCGTCATTGCAATGGCATTAATATGTCATCCACAGATTCTCATTGCCGATGAACCGACCACTGCCCTTGATGTCACAATCCAGTCACAAATTCTTCGATTAATTAAACAACTAAAGGATGAATTAGGCACTGCCGTTATTTTTATTACTCATGACCTTGGAGTAGTTGCAGGAATTGCAGACCGAGTTGCAGTAATGTATGCCGGTCGTATTCTTGAATTTGGGACGGTTGAGGATATTTTTTACCATCCCCAACATCCATATACAGTTGGCCTCTTAAAATCTACTCCAACGATGGATATGAGTGAAGGAGAGTTAGAGTCTATTCCTGGTAATCCACCTAATCTGATTAATCCACCAGTTGGTGATCCCTTTGCCTCACGTAACGAATATGCATTAGCAATCGATTACCAAAAGCTTCCACCATTTTTCAAAATTAGTGACACCCACTATGCGGCAACGTGGTTATTGGATAAATTCGCTCCCAAACTTGATCTAACTAAAAAATTGGAAAAACGACGCGTACATTATGCCAATCTTGTAAAGGAGGACAATTCAGATGACTGAAAATTTAATCGAAGTACACCATCTAAAAAAATATTTTCATGAAGGCCATCCAGATGAAGTTCACGCCGTTGACGATGTTAGTTTTTCCATTCGTCGTGGGGAAGTGTTTGGACTAGTTGGTGAATCTGGGTCCGGAAAATCCACTACTGGTCGTTGCATTTTAAATTTATATCGACCAACAGATGGACAAGTTACCTATGATAATCAAGATATTACTCAGTTAAAGACAAGCAAGGACCTGAAAAAATTTCATCACAAAACAGCCATGATTTTTCAAGATCCATACTCATCACTTGACCCGCGAATGTCAGTCAGAGAAATTATTGCTGAAGGTTTGCAGCTTCATGGACAAGTAAAAGATCGGCAAACGTTAGACAGTAAAGTTGCTCAAACAATGGAACTGGTAGGTCTAACATCGGACCTCATGAATCGATATCCCTACGAATTTTCTGGTGGGCAACGACAACGGATCGGAATTGCTCGTGCTCTGGCAACCGAACCTGAATTCATTGTGGCTGATGAACCACTTTCCGCTTTGGACGTTTCCGTTCAAGCACAAATTGTTAAATTAATGGAACAGCTTAAGGTCACTCGTAAGTTAACGTATCTTTTCATTGCTCATGATATTTCAATGGTTAAATATATCTCTGATCGAATTGGCGTGATGTACCATGGGCGGTTAGTTGAACTCGGCACTGCCAATGAAATTGTTAACAATCCGCTCCACCCCTACACCAAAAGTTTACTATCAGCCGTTCCAGTTCCTGATCCGAATTATGAACGAGTTCGTCAACAATTCACATATGATGGCCAAGATGCCACGTCACCACTGCGCGAGGTAGCCCAAGGTCATTACGTTGCACTATCAAAGTCATAAGAAAGAAGAATCTATTATGAAGGTAGAATATCAAAATGCCCAAGTATTTGACGGGCACAAATTTGTCAAACAAAATTTTACGGTTGAGAACGGTACTTTTACCGCTGTTGGAACAAATAATCAGTCAGCTGATCAAACAGTTGACTTAACTGGTTATTACGTTACTCCAGGACTAATCAACGCTCATACCCACATCACATTAGCAGCTGATCCCCATTATTGGGATAACAAGGAACAAAACGCAGTAACTAAAACTGTGCTTGCCATTCAAAACTTAAAGGAATCCCTTACTGTCGGGGTTACTTTTGTCCGGGATGTTGGTTCAACAGAAGATGTGGACCTCAATTTAATGAAATTACACCTTTCTGATTTGCCGGGAATCGTGGCTAGTGGGTCTGCTCTTTCAATGACTGGTGGTCACGGTGCTAAAGGTGGCTTAGAAGTTGATGGAGTTGACGAAGCTCGAAAAGGAGCGCGGACTGTACTAAAAAAAGGTGCTAAAAATGTCAAGGTTATGGCTACAGGAGGGGTCGCTACACCAGGTGAAACTCCATATGATGTTCAACTCTCTGAAGATGAGATTCGGGCAGCCGTTGTTGAAGCACACCACAAAGGATTCCCAACTGCTGCCCACGCTCAAGGCACCGAAGGAATCAAGAATGCCGTTCGTGCAGGTATTGATTCCGTGGAACACGCTATTTTCATGGACGATGAGGCAGTAAAATTAATGAAACAGTATGGAACAGTAGTCGTTCCAACACTTGTTGCACCACGTGCTATTTATGAAAACCCTGAAGAACTTCCTTACTTTATGGTCAAGAAAGCTCGTTTAGTTGCTAAACCGCACTTCGCAAGTATCCAGAAGCTTGTTCAAAATGGTGTTCCAATTGCTATGGGAACAGATTCTGGTTGTCCTTACGATGATTTTAGTCATTGGGTTGTCAATGAAATGAAGATGTATCAGGATGCTGGAATGACCCCTGAACAAGTTTTAAATTCGTCAACGATGGTCGCTGCCAAATTGCTACGGGTTGAAGATCGTGTGGGAGCAGTCAAAGAAAACCTTGCAGCTGACTTTGTTGTACTCAAGAATAATCCATTAGACAATTTATCTGCATTCGAACAGGAAATTGCCGTTTATCATAATGGCCGTCAACTTGTAAATCGATTAGAAAAAGCTGGTGATTAAAAATGACCGGTGTAACAACACATGATTTACTCAACCTCTCCAATACGGGAGCATTACAAGCAAATGAGCAATATGCAGTGATGTTAACTGCGCAACCCGAAGCAAGTGATCACCGTCTCTATCAATGGAATTTACAATACCAAACGGGTCATCAATCTCCTCGGACCCTTGTAACTGTTAATCAACGCCCTGGTTTTGCTCTGGGGAAAAACGATCTCTTGTATTATTCAACAGTCGATAAACAAAAAAATTTGACAACAGTCCACGAAGTTAATTTAAAAAATTGCTATGAAACGAACGCCTGGAGAATTACGGATCATCAACTAGTGGTTAACCAACAGCTAGCTAACGGTGAATTACTTCTTACTGGCAAGCATAAGCTCGTGAAGGGTTTACAGGAGGGGTGGCATGATGTTAATGAAGTTCCTTATTGGTCCAATGATGAGGGGATGGTCAATGAGACTCGCCATCATTTATGGACTTTTAACTATCACGAGTCAGAATTATTTGACTTGGTACCAGAAACATTTGATGTGAGTGACTTTTGGTATCAAGATGATCGGCTGTTTCTTACAGGTGTCGCTTATCGAGATCAGCGACCATTTCAAGATGGACTCTATGAATATCGTTTTTCGGATCATCAACTAACTAAGCTGGTTGCCCCACACCAATACCGGTTTGATGCCGTTGCTCTTCTTAATAATCAACTATTTACTTTAGCTAGTGATGGTAATAATTATGGGATGAGGCAGAATCCTAATTTCTATCGTTATCACGATAAACAACTCGATTTGATAAAGGCATCGGATGTCAACATTGGTAATATTGTGGTCAATGATGTCAACGTTGTCGGTGGAAATGCAACCACAGTTCATAATGATCAATTCTATTTCTATTCCACCATTCAAGATCATAATGAATTGTACCGTTTTGATGGTACGGACGTCACCAAGGTTTTTACCTGGAAAGGGGCCCTCAATTCCTTTACTTTTCGACAGAATGAACTGTTATTTACAGCCGTCACGTCGCAACAACCTCAGCAATTATATTGTTTTAACGATAAAACGTTCACCCAACTAAGTCACTTCAACCGCTTTTTAGAGGATCGTGAAGTGGTACCGCTTCATGAACTTGCATATCAAGACTCAACTGGCCGGCCCGCAAAAGGCTGGTTACTCTACCCAGTAGGTTATCAGAGTGGGCAAAAATATCCTGCTGTTTTGGAAGTCCATGGTGGGCCACGGGCAGCTTATGGACTTAGTTTCTTTCATGAGATGCAAGTGTTGGCAAATGCTGGTTACTTTGTCTTCTTCACAAATATCCACGGTTCAGAAGGCCAGGGTGATGAGTATGCGGATCTTCGTGGTAAATATGGCCAAGTCGATTATAACGATCTAATGTCTTTTACTGATGCCGTATTACAAAATACTCCTGATGTTGATGAGGAACGTTTAGGCATTACCGGTGGAAGCTACGGTGGCTTCATGACCAACTGGGTGGTTGGACATACCAACCATTTCAAAGCCGCAGTCAGCGAACGGAGTATTGCCAACTGGTCATCCATGATGATCTCTGATATTGGCCCGGAATTTGTGACTGACCAAATGGACGACACATTGACCGCCGACCAAGGAATGGATCACTACTGGTTTCATTCACCATTACGATATGTTCAGAACGTTAAAACGCCAACTCTATTCCTACATTCTGATCATGATTATCGTTGTCCGATTCCGGAAGGCTACCAAATGTTTCAAGCATTGAAACTCCAGAATGTTCCAACCAGAATGGTGGTCTTTCATGGATCCAACCATGATCTATCAAGAACAGGACGTCCGGATCAGCGGATGCACCGGCTGAAGGAAGTTGTTTCATGGTTTAATCAATATCTTAAAAAATAAGAAGGGTGGGAGAGTAAATGTCTAAAACAGTTTATTTAAATTGTCGTTTATTTGATGGAACTAAAAATGCATTAACTAAGCAAGCCTGGTTCGAAGTTGATAATGAAAAGGGTAAATTGACGCAAACTGGTTCTGGTAAATATGAAGGAACGGCTGACCAAACGATTGATCTGCATAATCAATATGTTATGCCTGGCCTAGTGGATGCCCACACTCACATTTTTATGAACGCTTTAACCAATAAGCTTTACTATTTAACTGAAGCTGAAGTTACCTTACAAGCTTTGGAAAACTTACGTGAAGCATTAAAAGTTGGTGTTACTTACATTCGTGATTGTGGAGCAGCCTTTGACGTTGACATTAAATTACAAAAGTACCGGGATCATCATCCGTTCACTGGTCCGGAAATCCAACCGTCAGGGCGACCGATGTCCATGACTGGTGGTCACGGTGATTTTGTGGAAGGTGAACATGGAGAAACGACATGGGGATACCTAGTTGATTCTCCAGAACAAATGCGCCATGCAGTGCGGCTTGCCTTTAAGGAAGGTGCCAGAAACATTAAAGTCATGTCTACTGGTGGAGTGATGTCTGCCACTGATCAGATTGATGATACTGAATTAAGTCTCGAAGAACTGCAAATGGCTGTTAAAGAAGCGCATTCTAAACATATGACTGTGGCTGCTCATGCTGAAGGGGCGACTGGAATTCACAATGCAATCGTTGCTGGAGTGGATTCTATCGAACATGGTTGTTACATCTGTCATGACGATATTGACCAAATGAAAAAGCAGGGTACCTATTTAACACCAACCCTAATTGCCGGATACACTATTCCAAAATTTGGCCAGGGAAAATTACCTCAATACATGCTTGATAAGGCCGAAGCGTTTTTAGATGATTTCTTTTCGAACGTTGGTGAAGCAATTAAAGCTGGAGTCAACCTTGCTTTCGGTACTGATTCGGGAACGCCATTTAATCAATTTAAAGATGCGCCACTTGAATTAGCATTAATGGTTAAGGCAGGTGCATCCAATTTTCAAGCTTTGCGTGCGGCCGGTTTAGGTTCAGCGACCCTCCTTGGGATTGATCAGAATTATGGAAGTCTCGAACCAGGTAAATTTGCTGACTTTTTAGTTCTCAACAATAATCCGTTGTCAGATGTGAATGCCGTTCAACAAATTGACAAACAAGTTTATCAGCATGGGCAACGTAAGTTTTAGGAGGGGATTTTAATGAAGTTAGATCGAAATGAAGTGGAACAATACGCTCTTGATCACTGGCAAGATTTTGCTGAATATTTAAAACATCCAAGCATTTCTTCTCAGAATAAAGGAATTAACGAAACCAGTGACTGGTTAGTCCAAACTTTCAAAAAATTAGGAGCCAAAACAGCTACCAAGTGGCATGACCAAGGTGGTAATCCGGTCGTCTTTGCTGAATTTACTGGTAACAGCGACTATACTGTCCTTTTTTATAATCACTACGATGTCCAGCCTCCTGAACCGTTAGCCGAATGGAAATCTGACCCATTTACTCCAACGGAAAAAGATGGGAAGCTCTTTGCCCGAGGCGTCTGTGACGATAAAGGAGAGCTAATGGCTCGTTTAGGGGTTGTTCAATATTTTAATGAACATGGTGGTTTACCGGTGAATCTCAAATTCTTTGTCGAAGGAGAAGAAGAAACCGGTAGTCGACATGTCTCACTATATGTTGATGCTTACCAGGATGAGTTACAAGCGGATGCATGTATTTGGGAAGGTGGTGGGAAGAACTCTGCCGACCATTTTGAAGTTCTGGCAGGTGCTCGTGGGATTGTTAGTTTTGATGTTAGTGTTCAAACGGCGGATGCGGATATCCATTCTTCACTAGCGAGTTACGTTCCAAATGCTGCCTGGCGTTTACTTGATGGGTTAGAATCGCTCCGGGATCCGCAAACTGGCGAGATTACTGTTCAAGGATATTATGACGACATTGTTAGCCTTAGCAAGGATGAGCAGGAAGCCGTTGCTAATATGGATTTTGATGCGGATAGTGTTACTGAAACGTATGGATTAAAACGACCACTGACTACTACCCATCCGCGAAAAGAATTAGTCAATGGGACAACATTAACCATTAATGGGCTCTCTGCAGGGTATGAAGGCCAGGGGGTCAAAACTATTGTTCCACGTCAGGCAAGTGCTAAGTTAGATTGTCGGTTAGCACCAAACCAAGACCCTCAAAAAATTATGAAATTGATCGAACAACAACTCACTAATAATGGTTTTAATGATTTTAAGTTACACTTGAACGCTGCGGAAGATGCTTGGCGAACTCCAATGAGCGATGAATTTGTTCAGTTAGCTCTGAAAATAGCTCGCATTGTTTATGGTCCCACTACTAAGTACGTTCCTAATACTGCTGGTGGGGGACCAGTAAGGCCTTTCGGTGAGACTTTAAAATTACCTATTGTCATGGTCGGTATCCACTATGCTAAAAGTGGTCCTCATGCCCCAAATGAGCATATTCGGTTAACCGATTACGCAGAAGGAAGTTATTATTTAGCTGAACTTTTAGAACAACTGAAATAAAAAAATATTAGAGTAAAAAGAGGCTGGAAAAAAACTCCTAGTTGAAAATAAAAATCCGTACAATGAATCTTTGTAGAATTCATTGTACGGATTTTTATGTACACAGGAAATCGTTCCTGATATGATGTAATTACCCCTAAAAACAAACAAAGAGGAGCGATTTTCATGTATCAAGATTATATCACAGGGCAAACAGAATTCGTACTAAATTATGATTATAATGTTCCATCAAGACATATTGTGCGTATGATTGATGCTTTTGTAGATTCGATTCCACAAGAAGTCTTATTTGATGACAAAGTAGCGACTACCGGTCGCCCACTTTCTCATCCAGCGATTATGCTTAAAATTCTATTATTTGCCTACTCACGTCAAACTTATTCTGGTCGGAAAATTGAGTTGATGCTTAAAGAGAATTTACCAATGCGTTGGTTGGCACGTAATCATACCTATAGTTACCATACAATTAATAATTTTCGCCAAAGTCAACACGCTAATAATTTAATCAAACGTTCTTTTGTGTACTTTACGATGGCATTAAAGGATCACGGACTAATTCAAAGTGATGCTTTCTTTATTGATGGGACAAAGCTTGAGGCAGATGCCAATAAGTATTCATTTACTTGGCGTCGAGCTGTTGAAAAATATCATGCAAAATTAAAAGAAAAAACAATCAAACTTTACGAAGATTTAGTCGAAAAACGGGTAGTTAAAGCGATGAGTCCAGAATCTAAAGTAATCAAGAGTGGTTCAGTTAAGAAACGACGACGCCGTTTCTTAAAAAAGATTCGTCGACAATTAAAAGAAGACTTTATACCTCGTGCTAATAAGTATGAAGAAGCAGAAGATATTTTTAAGGGCCGCAATAGCTTTTCAAAAACAGATCATGATGCCACATTCATGTGTACGAAAGAAGATCCAATGAAAAACCGAGAATTGAAACCTGGATACAACTTACAAATCGCTACCCACAATCAATTTGTTCTTGATTATGCCTTGTATTCTAATCCGACAGATACTAGAACATTAGTGCCATTTCTTGCTCAATTTCATTCTTTAGATTTCTTTGATCATATCGTGGCTGATGCAGGGTATGGTAGTGAATATAATTACACGACAATTATTGATCGGTTTGAAAAACAGCCTGTTATTCCATATACGACTTACCAAAAGGAACAGAAACGAAAATACAAAACTGATCCAACTAAATCACAAAACTGGCAATATAATGCCGAAGATGATTATTACATTGACCATCTAGGAGTTCGTTTTAGTTTTTATCGTTACAGTCGAAGAATTGATAAATATGGATTTAAACGTGATTTTGAACTTTATCGGGCAGATAAACATCAATTATCAGTACAATTAGATCAATTAGCGAAAACACCAAGTGGACGTCAACGCTATATGCAAGTTAATCCAACTTGGAATTACTATAAAGCTAAAGTTAAAGCAACCCTCTCAAGTGACGAAGGTAAGGCAATTTATCGTCGACGTTGAATCCGTTTTTGGTCACATGAAGAGGGATTTTGGCGTACGCCGAACACATTTACGTGGGCAACGCGCTGTGGAAAATGACACCGGATTAACACTAATGGCTATGAATTTAACAAAATTGGGAAAGTTAATAGCTCAAGCAGGGACAAAATTAATTGAAAAAGGAAAAATCCGAACCATAATTTCTGGAAAATCAAAAATTATGGTTCGGATTTTAATATTCAGAGAAAGGAATTTAATAGTTAATTCCCAGCCTCTTTGCTTTTTAGTATTGACTTAAAATTTGATCGGCTGCGTCACCATAGCTCTCACCGAATAAGATTAAATGCATGCATAGATAATAGAAGCGGTACCATGAAAGGCGTTCATCTAGTTGGTCGTCAAATGGAAAGACGCTGCTATATGCCTGATAAAAACTATTATCGAAACCGCCAAAAACAGTTGTCATGGCTAAATCAAATTCACGATCCCCAAATAATGCATCTGGATCGATTAAGTATGGTTGTTCCAAGAATTGTTTTTTACGAGGGCCTTGGTTTGATGATTGTCCATAAAGCCGAATTCATCATTATGCTGTTGGTGCATTTTGGCAACGGCTAATCCCAGGTCAGCTTGATTACCCCAAGTCTCATCAAGCCAGTTTAAAATTAAATAGGCACTCCCGTCAATTTCACCATGGTAAAGTGGGGTCGGGGTATTAATGACCTTACCGATAGCTTTGAGACCATTAATTTCATGATTAAAATAATCTTGTGAATGGTTAGGTTGAACCTTTATAAAGTATCTATTTCCATCAGTAGTTGTGGCTTGATATGCTAAATTAATATCACCACCACTGACTGGTTTAACAGAAGTGAGATTTTTTAATGGAAGGCGCTTAAACCATGCTGTATTTGGACTTTCCAATTGATGTTCCTCCTTTACTAAATTACTTTATTTATACCATTTTTAGGCAAGTATTGTTAAATAAAGTTGATTTATAAGGCACTAATTAACCTTAGTATTGACATTTATGAGGGGATCGAGTAAGGTAAAAATGTAAATTAAAGATATTAATAGCTGTTGATAAAGAATGCTCGGGTACTTGAAATTATCAGCGATTGGAGAAAGGTGAGAGCTCCAAATATTTCAGCCTCGATTGACCCTTTTGAAGCTGGGCAATATGCTCCGTCGTTTAGACGTTATTTTTGAGTGATACCAAGGTGGTACCGTGCATTTGCACCCTTGTAATTTCAAGGGTGCTTTTTATTTAAACTGTTATTAAAAACTGAAAGAGGTAAGCGGAGAATGAAGAGAACAAATTATGCTGGGGATACAAATGAACAGCAAGTTGGACAAGAAGTTGTCTTAAAGGGCTGGGTAGCTAAGCGTCGTAACCTAGGTGGACTTATCTTTATTGATTTATGGGATCGGGAAGGAATTGTTCAACTAGTATTCAACGAAAAAGAAAATCCAGAAGCATTTGAAATCGCAAATGCGGTTCGTAACCAATATGTTCTTGAGGTTCAAGGAAAAGTTCAATTACGGGCAGAAAAAGAAATTAATCCAGATATGAAGACTGGAAAAGTTGAAGTAGCCGTTGATAAGGTTAAGGTATTAGCAAAATCAGAAACAACGCCATTTGATATTACTGATGGTGTTGATGCTTCTGAAGACTTACGGATGAAGTACCGTTACCTTGATTTACGGCGCCCAGAAATGATGCGTAATTTGAAGTTGCGGAGTAAGGTTGCTTCGATCGTGCACAATTACTATGATAATGAAGGCTTTATGGATGTTGAAACCCCTGATTTAACACGGTCAACACCAGAAGGAGCACGTGACTATATTGTTCCATCACGTGTTTACCCTGGTCATTTCTATGCTTTACCACAATCACCACAATTATTTAAGCAATTGTTAATGGCAGCCGGAGTTGATAAGTATTATCAATTGGCACGTTGTTTCCGGGATGAAGACCTTCGTGGTGACCGTCAACCAGAATTTACACAAATTGATACTGAAATGAGTTTTGCAACTCCTGAAGATATCCAAACAGTTACAGAAGGTTTAATTAAGCGGGTAATGAAGGAAA
>PPYF01188380.1_pt1 | contig 16368 bp, 12 predicted proteins | sample 1559871 | NCBI WGS metagenome assembly PPYF01 (sample SAMN08240021, study PRJNA423297) | Human gut metagenome, whole genome shotgun sequencing project.
GTTTTACAACGGTGAAATCTGCCTCGGTGGCGGCGTGATTGAGCAGCGCCTGCCGCTGCCAGTGGAATAAAGCCCTGCTTCGATAGGGTACAACGCAATCTGGCCCGCGTCGCGCCGCAGGTCAGATGCCAACAAGGAGTGAGCGTGGCGAAGAATTACTATGACATCACCCTGGCGCTGGCCGGTATTTGCCAGTCCGCCCGTCTGGTGCAGCAGTTGGCCCATCAGGGGCACTGCGACGGCGACGCGTTACACGTTTCGCTGAACAGTATTATCGATCTGAACCCAGACTCTGCGCTGGGCGTGTTCGGTGGCAGTGAAGCCAATCTTCGTCTTGGCCTTGAAACCCTGCTCGCGGTGCTGAATGCCAGCAGCCGCCAGGGTCTGAACGCAGAACTGACCCGCTATACCCTCAGCCTGATGGTGCTGGAGCGTAAGCTCGCCGCAGCCAAAGGGGCGATGGATATTCTGGGCAACCGTATTACTGGTCTGCAGCGTCAGCTCGACCATTTTGATTTACAGTCCGATACCCTGCTCAGCGCGATGGCCGGTATCTATGTTGACGTGATTAGCCCGCTCGGCCCGCGAATTCAGGTCACCGGTTCCCCTGCCGTGCTGCAAAGCCCGCAGGTGCAGTCCAAGGTCCGCGCTTCGCTGCTGGCAGGTATCCGCGCCGCGGTGCTGTGGCACCAGGTCGGCGGTGGCCGTCTACAGCTGATGTTTTCTCGTAATCGCCTGACCACTCAGGCAAAACAAATTCTTGCTCATTTAACCCCGGAGTTATGATCTATGGAATTATCCTCACTGACCGCCGTTTCACCCGTCGATGGACGCTACGGCGATAAAGTCAGCGCGCTGCGCGGGATTTTCAGCGAATACGGTTTGCTGAAGTTCCGTGTACAAGTCGAAGTACGCTGGCTGCAAAAGCTGGCCGCACACGCAGCCGTCAAGGAAGTTCCTGCTTTTGCTGCCGACGCAAACGGTTACCTTGATAGCATCGTAGCCAACTTCAGTGAAGAAGACGCTGCGCGTATTAAAACTATCGAGCGTACAACCAACCATGACGTGAAGGCGGTCGAGTATTTCCTGAAAGAAAAAGTGGCGGCTGTGCCTGAATTACACGCCGTATCCGAGTTTATCCACTTCGCCTGCACCTCCGAGGACATCAACAACCTGTCCCATGCGCTGATGCTGAAAACCGCACGTGAAGACGTGGTGCTGCCGTACTGGCGTAAGATTATCGACGCCATTAAAGATCTGGCGGTACAGTATCGCGATATCCCGCTGCTCTCCCGTACCCATGGTCAACCTGCCACGCCATCCACCATCGGTAAAGAGATGGCGAACGTCGCTTACCGTATGGAACGTCAGTTCCGTCAGCTCGGCCAGGTCGAAATTCTGGGCAAAATCAACGGCGCGGTCGGTAACTACAACGCCCACATTGTTGCCTATCCAGAGGTTGACTGGCACCAGTTCAGCGAAGAGTTCGTCACCTCGCTGGGCATTCAGTGGAACCCGTACACCACCCAGATCGAACCGCACGACTATATTGCCGAACTGTTTGACTGTATCGCTCGTTTCAACACGATCCTTATCGACTTCGATCGCGACGTGTGGGGCTACATTGCGCTGAATCACTTTAAACAGAAAACCATCGCCGGCGAGATTGGTTCGTCCACCATGCCGCACAAGGTCAACCCAATCGACTTCGAAAACTCCGAAGGCAACCTGGGCCTGTCCAACGCCGTATTGCAGCACCTGGCCAGTAAACTGCCGGTTTCCCGCTGGCAGCGTGACCTGACCGACTCTACCGTACTGCGTAATCTGGGCGTGGGTATCGGCTATGCGCTGATCGCTTATCAGTCCACGCTGAAAGGGGTGAGCAAACTGGAAGTGAACCGCGATCGTCTGCTGGACGAACTGGATCACAACTGGGAAGTCCTGGCTGAGCCGATCCAGACCGTAATGCGTCGCTACGGTATCGAGAAACCGTATGAGAAGCTGAAAGAGCTGACCCGCGGCAAACGCGTCGATGCCGAAGGCATGAAGCAGTTCATCGACGGCCTTGCGCTGCCGGAAGAAGAAAAAACCCGCCTGAAGGCAATGACCCCGGCGAACTATATCGGCCGCGCCATCACCATGGTCGACGAGCTGAAATAATCCCGGCTCTATCCCCTTCTTCGTCTGAAGAAGGGGACTTTCCCACCAATTTAATAAATGTTTATCTCCATAACGACATAATCAGCGTTAAACTATTCACGTCGTTAATTTAATGGAGAAACAGCATGCGCGTACTCGTCGTAGAGGACAACGCTCTGTTACGTCATCACCTGAAAGTTCAGCTCCAGGAAATGGGCCATCAAGTGGATGCCGCAGAAGATGCGAAGGAAGCAGATTATTATTTAGGCGAGCACATTCCCGATATTGCTATTGTCGACCTCGGGTTACCGGACGAAGACGGCCTGTCGCTGATTCGCCGCTGGCGTAGCCACGATATTTCACTGCCGATTCTGGTGCTGACCGCACGTGAAAGCTGGCAGGACAAAGTAGAAGTATTGAGCGCGGGGGCCGACGACTACGTCACCAAGCCGTTCCATATTGAAGAAGTGGCCGCCCGTATGCAGGCGCTGATGCGTCGTAACAGCGGCCACGCTTCGCAGGTGATCTCCCTGCCACCGTTCCAGGTTGACCTTTCACGCCGCGAGCTGTCCATCAATGAAGAAGTGATCAAACTCACCGCTTTCGAATACACCATTATGGAAACGCTGATCCGTAATAATGGCAAAGTGGTCAGTAAAGATTCTTTAATGCTTCAGCTCTATCCGGACGCCGAGCTGCGCGAAAGTCACACTATTGATGTGCTGATGGGTCGCCTGCGTAAAAAAATTCAGGCCCAGTACCCGCAGGACGTCATTATTACCGTACGCGGCCAGGGCTATCTGTTCGAACTTCGCGAATGAAAAATATCCGACGGCATATTCTGCCGCTGTCGCTGCGGATGCGATTTCTGCTGGCGACGGCCGCCGTGGTTATCGTTCTGTCGCTGGCCTACGGCATGGTGGCGCTGGTAGGCTACAGCGTCAGCTTTGATAAAACGACCTTTCGTCTGCTACGCGGCGAGAGCAACCTGTTCTATACCCTCGCCAAATGGGAAAATAATGTCCTGGACGTTGAGATTCCCGATAATCTCAATATGCAGGGTCCGACGGTTGCGCTGATTTACGACGACAAGGGTAAATTGCTGTGGCAGCAAAAAAATCTGCCGTGGCTGATCCAAAGCATTCAACCCGAGTGGCTGAAAGGCAATGGCTTTTATGAGATTGAAGCCAATGCATCGTCTTCCAGCACGCTGCTTCACGGCAATCACGAGATTCAAAAAGAACTCACCGAAATGCAGCAAGCAGGTGATGATTCCGAGATGACGCACTCGGTGGCCGTCAATAGCTACCCGGCGACCAGTACGATGCCCGCACTCACCATCGTGGTGGTGGACACTGTCCCCATTGAGCTTAAACGCTCCTACATGGTCTGGAGCTGGTTCTCCTACGTGCTGGCCGCCAACCTGCTGCTGGTCATTCCTCTGCTATGGATTGCCGCGCACTGGAGCCTGCGCCCTATCGCCGACCTCACCCGTGAAGTGCGTGAACTAGAGGATCACCACCGTGAACACCTCAACCCGGACACCACCCGCGAGCTGACGAGCCTGGTTCGCAACCTCAACCGGCTGCTGAAAAGCGAGCGCGAGCGCTATGATAAGTATCGCACCACCCTCACCGACCTGACGCACAGCCTGAAAACGCCGCTGGCAGTGCTGCAAAGTTCGTTGCGTTCGCTGCGCAGCGAAAAAATCAGCGTCAGCGAGGCAGAACCGGTGATGCTCGAGCAAATCAGCCGTATCTCGCAGCAAATTGGCTATTATCTGCATCGTGCCAGTATGCGCACCGACAATGCGCTGGTCAGCCGTGAACTGCACCCCGTGGCGCCGCTGCTGGATAGCCTGACCTCCGCGCTGAATAAGGTCTACCAGCGCAAAGGGGTCAATATCACGCTGGATATTTCACCGGAAATTACCTTTGCCGGCGAGAAAAACGACTTTATGGAAGTGATGGGTAACCTGCTGGATAACGCCTGTAAATACTGTCTTGAATTTGTCGAGGTTTCCGCCCGTCAGACCGATGATTATCTGCATATTATCGTTGAGGATGATGGGCCAGGCATTCCGCAGAGCAAGCGCGATATCGTGTTCGACCGCGGCCAGCGCGCCGATACCATGCGGCCAGGCCAGGGCGTTGGCCTGGCCGTCGCCCGCGATATTGTCGAACAGTACGACGGGCAGATCGTGGCTCGCGATAGCCTCCTCGGCGGCGCGAAAATGGAAGCGATCTTCGGTCATCAGAATCTGGACGGTCACGAAGGGTAAATTCTGTTTCCGCAGCAGGGGTAGTTTTGTGAATAAGATGTATAATCCGGACATACATCTGCTGCGGAAAAAGTCATATGGAATACCACTTAACGTTAAACTGGCCCGATTTTCTGGCGCGCTACTGGCAAAAACGCCCGGTCGTGCTTAAACGCGGCTTCGCCAATTTTATTGACCCCATTTCACCGGATGAACTGGCTGGTCTGGCGATGGAAAATGAGGTCGATAGCCGACTGGTGAGTCATCTTGACGGTGACTGGCAGGTCAGCCACGGTCCGTTCGAAAGCTACGATCATCTGGGAGAGAGCAACTGGTCGCTGCTGGTTCAGGCCGTTGACCACTGGCACGAACCTTCCAGCGCGCTGATGCGCCCGTTCCGCGCCCTGCCCGACTGGCGCATCGACGATCTGATGATCTCCTTCTCCGTGCCTGGCGGCGGCGTTGGTCCGCACGTCGATCAGTATGACGTCTTTATTATCCAGGGCACCGGCCGTCGCCGCTGGCGCGTAGGCGAGAAAACGGCGCTCAAGCAACACTGCCCACACCCGGATTTGCTCCAGGTGCAGCCGTTTGACGCCATCATTGATGAAGAGATGGAGCCCGGCGATATCCTCTATATTCCACCTGGATTCCCGCACGAAGGCTATGCGCTGGAAAACTCGCTCAACTATTCCGTGGGTTTCCGCTCGCCAAACAGCCGCGAGCTGATTAGCGGTTTTGCCGACTATATTCTGCAACGCGATCTGGGCAACCAGCACTACAGCGACCCGGACGTTCCGGCGCGCGATCACCCGGCAGATCTGCTGCCACAAGAGGTGGATCGTCTGCGCGATATGATGCTGGGGCTTATACAGCAGCCTGAGCATTTCCAGCAGTGGCTGGGGGAATTTATCAGCCAGTCGCGCCACGAGCTTGACGTTGCGCCGCCGGAGCCACCGTATCAGCCGGATGAAATTTACGACGCGCTCCAGCAGGGCGACATGCTACAGCGTCTGGGCGGGCTGCGGGTTATTCGCATTGGCGATGATTTCTTCGTTAACGGCGAGAAAGTGGACTCACCGCACCAGCATGCGCTGGATGCAATGGCGGGCAGTATTATGCTGGAAAGTCAGCACTTCGGTGAGGCGCTGGACGATCCGTCGTTCCTGGTGATGCTGACCGCGCTGGTCAACAGCGGATACTGGTTCTTCGCCGAATAAACGACCGGACCAACGCCTTATCCGGCCTACATAAAAAAACCCGGCTCAAATCTACGCCGGGTTTTATTACGGGCTAGCTGCGCTTGGCCGTCAGCTCAGCGATACGCACAATCACCTTCACCGCCTTCTCCATCCCTTCCAGGGTCACGAACTCGTGCTTGCCGTGATAGTTATAGCCGCCGGTGAAAATGTTCGGGCAGGGTAGCCCCATAAACGACAGCTGTGCGCCGTCGGTGCCGCCACGGATCGGCTTGAGATCGGGCTCAATATCGCAATCGCGCATCGCCTGCTGGGCAATATCGACAATATGCGGATGCTCCGCCACCTTCTCGCGCATATTGTAGTAGCTGTCTTCGATGATCAGCTCAATATAGCAGTCCGGGTGCAGCCCTTTACCCACCTTCTTGGCGATCTCCATCATTTTGCGCTTACGGGCTTCGAACTGCTTACGGTCGAAGTCACGCACGATATAGTGCATTTCGGCGCGATCTACCGTGCCCTTGATGCTGGTCAGATGATAGAAACCTTCATAGCCTTCGGTTTTTTCCGGGCTTTCATCGGCCGGCACTTCCGCATGAATACGCGTCGCCAGCGACAGCGCGTTCACCATTACCCCTTTGGCCGTGCCCGGGTGGACGTTGTTGCCGACAATTTTGATGGTGACCGAAGCCGCGTTGAAGTTTTCATACTCCAGTTCACCCACGCCGCCGCCGTCAATGGTATACGCCCACTGAGCGTTAAACGCTTCGACATCGAAATGTTTCGCCCCTTTGCCCACTTCTTCATCCGGCGTAAAGGCCACGCGGATATCGCCGTGCGGGATGTTCTGCCCCTTCAGCACCGCCAGCGCGGTCATGATTTCGGCGATGCCGGCTTTATCATCGGCGCCGAGCAGGGTTTTACCGTCGGTGGTAATCAACGTCTGCCCCAGCAGTTGGTGCAGCACGGGGAACATCACCGGAGAAAGCACTTCATCGCCGATGCCCAGCGCGATATCGCCACCGCGATAGTTTTCAACGATCTGCGGGTTAACGTTCTTACCGCTAAAATCCGGAGCAGTATCCACATGGGAAATAAAACCAATCGCCGGAATGTCGCCGCTGACGTTCGCAGGCAGGGTGCCCATGACCGTCCCCTTCTCGCTCAGCGTAACGTTCACCAGCCCCATCGTTTCTAATTGCTCTTTGAGCAGATGTAACAGTTTCCACTGCCCTTCGGTACTCGGCACCTGACGCACGCCGGGCTTCGATTGCGTGTCCAGAGAAACGTACTGCAAAAAACGCTCAAGCAATTTATCCATGTAGCCACCCTCACTTTTTGTGACAACATTATCAATAAGCCATAAAAGACAAATATTGCGTCAGGTCACTTTTAGCCCGGCAAAGGCAACTTTTTTTCCCCGAACGGCATCTAATCGTCAGATATTCCTATAGGAAGTTTAACAAGGATTGGCGATTGAGCACGTTTGCCGTAGAATGCCAGCCCTTATTAATACGTATCAGACCTCTAAACGTCTAAAGGTGGTTAACCACAAACCCCGCATCGCCAGATTTTTTTCGATGCGTTTACATGGGACAGAGTAATAAATTGAATACAAAATCGCGTTCGCTGTCACCGCTGGTGGAACTGGTGGGGATTCGCAAGGACTTCGATGGTAAAACGGTCATTTCGGATCTCGATTTGACCATCAATAACGGCGAGTTTCTCACGCTGCTTGGCCCCTCTGGCTGCGGCAAAACGACCGTCCTGCGCCTGATTGCCGGGCTGGAGAGCGTCGATGCCGGGCAGATCCACCTGGAAAACCAGGATATCACCCACGTTCCGGCTGAAGATCGCCACGTCAATACCGTCTTTCAGAGCTACGCGCTTTTCCCACATATGACCGTTTTCGACAATGTCGCCTTTGGCCTGCGCATGCAAAAAACGCCGGCCAGCGAAATTGCGCCGCGGGTGAATGAGGCCCTGCGCATGGTCCAACTGGAAGAGTTCGCACAACGTAAACCGCATCAGCTTTCCGGCGGCCAGCAGCAGCGCGTCGCCATCGCCCGCGCGGTGGTCAATAAGCCTAGCCTACTGCTGCTGGATGAGTCTCTCTCCGCACTCGACTACAAGCTACGTAAGCAGATGCAGAACGAGCTTAAAGCCCTGCAGCGTAAGCTCGGCATCACCTTTGTCTTCGTCACCCACGATCAGGAAGAAGCGCTGACCATGTCAGACCGCATCGTGGTGATGCGCGACGGTAAAATTGAGCAGGACGGCACCCCGCGTGAAATCTACGAGGAGCCGAAAAACCTGTTTGTGGCTGGCTTTATCGGCGAGATTAACCTCTTCGACGCGACCGTCATTGAACGCCTTGACGACCAGCGCGTGCGCGCTAACGTTGAAGGTCGCGAGTGCAATATCTACGTCAATTTCCCGGTCACCGCGGGACAAAAGCTTCACGTTCTGCTGCGTCCGGAAGATCTGCGCGTCGAGGAGATCCACGACGGAAATGAGCTGGAAGGGCTTATCGGCTATATCCGCGAACGCAACTACAAGGGCATGACTCTGGAATCGGTCGTCGAACTGGAAAACGGCAAGATGGTGATGGTCAGCGAATTCTTCAACGAAGACGACCCTGATTTCGACCACTCGCTGGACCAGAAAATGGCGATCAACTGGGTCGAAAGCTGGGAGGTCGTACTGGCTGATGAAGAGCACAAGTAAGTTCCAGAACGTGGTGATTGCCACCATCGTCGGTTGGCTTGTGCTGTTTGTGTTCCTGCCCAACCTGATGATTATCGTCACCAGCTTCCTGACGCGTGACGATGCCAACTTTGTCCAGATGGTCTTCACGCTGGACAACTATGCGCGCCTGCTCGACCCGCTGTATGCGCAGGTGCTGCTGCACTCGCTGAATATGGCCGCTATCGCCACGCTGGCGTGTCTGGTGCTGGGCTATCCCTTCGCCTGGTTCCTCGCCCGCCTGCCGCAGAAGGTGCGTCCGCTGCTGCTGTTTTTGCTGATCGTCCCCTTCTGGACCAACTCGTTGATCCGCATCTACGGATTGAAGATTTTCCTCAGCACCAAAGGCTTCCTCAACGAGTTCCTGCTGTGGTTCGGCATCATTGATACGCCCATCCGCATCATGTTTACCCCCAGCGCGGTGATCATCGGCCTGGTGTATATTCTGCTGCCATTTATGGTCATGCCGCTGTACTCCAGCATCGAAAAGCTCGATAAACCGCTGCTGGAAGCGGCGAAAGATCTTGGCGCCAACAAGCTGCAAACCTTTATTCGTATCATCATTCCACTGACTATGCCGGGGATTATCGCCGGTTGTCTGCTGGTGATGTTACCGGCGATGGGCCTGTTCTACGTCTCAGATCTGATGGGCGGCGCGAAAAACCTGCTGATCGGCAACGTCATTAAGAGCCAGTTCCTCAACATTCGCGACTGGCCGTTCGGCGCTGCCACCAGCATTACGTTAACGGTAGTGATGGGGCTGATGCTGCTGGTCTACTGGCGCGCTTCGCGTTTGCTGAACAAGAAGGTGGAACTGGAATGATCGGTCGACTGCTGCGCGGCGGCTTTATGGCCGCCATTTATGCTTATCTCTATATTCCGATTATCATTTTGATCGTGAACTCGTTTAACAGTTCTCGTTTCGGGATCAACTGGCAGGGTTTTACCACCCAGTGGTACAGCCTGCTGATGAACAACGACAGCCTGCTGCAGGCGGCCCAACACTCGCTGACAATGGCGATTTTCTCCGCCACCGCCGCGACGCTTATTGGTTCGCTGACCGCTGTGGCGCTCTATCGCTACCGTTTCCGCGGTAAACCGTTTGTCAGCGGGATGCTGTTTGTGGTGATGATGTCGCCGGATATCGTCATGGCTATCTCCCTGCTGGTGCTGTTTATGCTGTTAGGGATTCAGCTCAGCTTCTGGTCGCTGCTGTTTTCACACATCACTTTCTGCCTGCCATTCGTGGTCGTCACCGTCTTCTCGCGCCTTAAAGGCTTTGACGTACGGATGCTGGAGGCGGCGAAAGATCTGGGGGCCATCGAGTTGACCATCCTGCGCAAAATTATTCTGCCGCTGGCTATGCCGGCGGTCGCCGCGGGCTGGCTGCTGAGCTTCACCCTGTCGATGGATGACGTGGTGGTTTCGTCGTTCGTCACCGGGCCAGGCTACGAGATTCTGCCGCTGAAGATCTACTCGATGGTGAAGGTTGGCGTATCGCCGGAAGTGAACGCGCTGGCTACCATTCTGCTGGTTCTGTCGCTGGTGATGGTGATTGCCAGCCAGCTGATTGCACGTGATAAAACGAAGGGCCTGAAGGTCAGGCACTAACTCAGGGGACGTAAAATGATGAAATGGTCACGCCACCTGCTCGCGGCAGGTGCTTTAGCGCTCGGTATGAGCGCAGCCCACGCGGACGATAGCAAAACGCTGTACTTCTATAACTGGACGGAATATGTTCCGCCCGGACTGCTGGAACAGTTCACCAAAGAGACCGGCATTAAGGTTATCTATTCGACATACGAATCGAATGAAACCATGTACGCCAAGCTCAAGACCTATAAAGACGGTGCCTATGACCTGGTGGTACCGTCCACCTACTTTGTCGATAAAATGCGCAAAGAAGGGATGATTCAGAAGATCGATAAAACGCAGTTGAGCAACTTCAAAAATCTCGATCCGGAGATGCTCAATAAGCCGTTCGACCCGAATAACGACTATTCCATTCCGTACATCTGGGGTGCCACCGCCATTGGCGTCAACAGCGACGCGATTGACCCGAAAACCGTCACCAGTTGGGCCGATCTGTGGAAACCGGAATACAAAGGCAGCCTGCTGCTGACCGACGATGCTCGCGAAGTGTTCCAGATTGCGCTGCGCAAGCTGGGCTATTCCGGCAACACCACCGATCCGAAAGAGATTGAAGCGGCCTATAACGAGCTGAAAAAACTGATGCCAAACGTGGCCGCCTTCAACTCTGACAACCCGGCCAACCCGTATATGGAAGGCGAAGTGAATCTCGGCATGGTGTGGAACGGCTCGGCATTCGTTGCCCGTCAGGCAGGTACGCCGCTGGAAATCGTCTGGCCGAAAGAAGGCGGTATCTTCTGGATGGACAGCCTGGCGATTCCGGCCAACGCCAAAAACAAAGCGGGCGCGCTGAAGCTGATTAACTTCCTGCTGCGCCCGGACGTGGCCAAACAGGTTGCAGAAACCATCGGCTACCCGACGCCAAACCTGGCGGCGCGTAAGCTGCTGAGCCCGGAAGTGGCCAACGACAAGTCGCTCTACCCGGATGCGGAAACCGTGCAGAAAGGCGAGTGGCAGAACGATGTGGGCGCTGCCAGCACGCTGTACGAAGAGTATTATCAGAAGCTGAAGGCCGGGCGTTAACATCACATTTGGGGCGCTATGCGCCCCTCATCTCACTCGCGGGTAGAAATAGCGCACCCGGAACTCATCGTTATTGTTATAAAGCACCGAATAGTCGAGCGGCCTGCCTGAAGGCTCCACTGCCTGCGTTTCAATCCGGATCACCGGGTCCTTTTCACTGAGATTAAGCATCCTCGCGACGTCCCGATGCGCTAACGCGGTTGAAAATGTTTCATAGCATCCAGCGATGGTAATTCCGCACTCCTCCTCAAAGAAGTCAAACTTTGAATGATTCATATGCTCCATCGTCAAACGCGGAAAACGCTGCGCCGAGAGCCAGGTTTCCTCCAGCTGCATCGGCGTTTTATCCATCGTACGCAATCGCTTAACGTGGAATACCGGCTCACCCACCTCACACTGTAGCCAGGCGGCAATATTTTCTCTCGCCGGAATAACCTCAAAGCTCAGCACGCGACTCACGGCCGGTTTACCCTGAATGCGGGCAATTTCGCTGAATCCCATAAACCCATTCAGCCAGGCAACCGTCTTTTTGTGCCGAATAATGCTACCGGTCCCCTGCCGCTTTTCAATAATCCCTTCCTGCTCCAGAACCGCAAGTGCTTTCCGCAGGGTATTTCGCGACACCTTAAAATAGGCAGCAAGCGTTTTCTCCGCAGGTAGGGCATCGCCTTCTTGTCGGTCCGATGCGTCTATATATTCATTAATTAAATGGACAACCGAACGATAAATCATGGCAGCCTCCCATCAGGTCAGAGAGACAGAATAACGCGATCCCCCCAGAATACCAGCAATCAAAAGCACCACTTAGGGATAAGTTTTTTCACATTAATATCAAAGAGATAATAAAAACAAAAATAAAAAATCCATTATTTATTCCTGTTTACACTGATAAATGGACATGTCAGCACAGTGAAATATTGATGGGCTTAACATTATCCGTGAAAAATAAAAACAAAAATAAACAACGACCTGACCTCATACTATTAATCACATGAATAAATTAGAAAAAACATTTCAAAAAATAAATCCCATTATTATCTGGCTGGGAAAAAGTCCCTGGCTGCAGGCAATATCTATCTCGATGGTTTCCACCGTTGCGATCACGCTTATCGGCTCGCTCAGCGTACTACTGATGGTGCTTCCTGTGGACAGCGTGCATCAGTTTTTTATTGTCAGCAAAATGATGCCGGTGTTTAACAACGTAACGACCTGTACTCTGGGTATACTCGCCATTTACGTCACCTTCTTTATGGCGCGTAACCTTGTTCGTCAGTACAACGTGGATACCGATAGCACACTGTGCGGTATCGCGGCCATCATGGCCTTTTTAATCGTCACGCCAATGGCTGACGATACAGGAGCCATCACCGCAATTCCGCTGACCTGGCTCGGCGTGCAGGGCGTTTTTTCCGCGATGCTGATTGGCCTGAGCGTCGGGCGTCTCTTTATCTTTATTATCCAGCGCGGCTGGACGCTGCGTCTGCCCAAAGGGGTGCCGCCAATGATAGGCCGGGTGTTTGAAGGCCTGTTCCCCTTTGTGCTGGTGGGTATCGTTTTTCTGCTGATTAACCGCCTGTTTATGGCAACCCCCTGGGAGAATGTTCACCAGTGTATTTATACCCTCATCCAGCAGCCTTTGAAGGGGCTGGGGGGAAGCCTGTGGGCGTTCCTGTTGGTGACGCTGGTCATGCAGATTTTGTGGTTTCTCGGTATTCACGGCACCAACGTGGTGCTACCGCTGGTTACTCCCATCTGGCTGGCGATGGATCTCGAAAATCTCGCCGCGTGGCGCAACGGCCTGGAGATGCCAAATGTCCTTGGACTGGCCTTCTTCAACATTGTCACCTGGAGCGGACTGGCGCTGGGTTTAGTGCTGCTAATGTGCGTGTCGAAAAGCAAACAGTTTAACCAGATGGGCAAACTGGCGCTGATGCCTGCGCTGTTTGGCATCACCGAGCCGGTAATTTTCGGTACGCCGCTGGTGATGAATTACCGTCTGATGGTGCCTTTTGTGACCAATAACGCCATCGCTATTGCCCTTTCATGGCTGCTCATCAAGCTGGGGCTGGTGGCGAAAATCGTCGGTGCCCAGACTATCTTTGGCCTGCCATTGGGGTTCTTCGCCACGGTGGGTGGCGCGGCGTCGATTATTGCTCTGCATCTTTTCTTACAGCTGATTCTTTCGCCGCTGCTCTGGTATCCATGGTTCAAAATGGCCGAGCACGCCGCGCTTGCGGCGGAACGCGAAGCTGACAAGGAGGACCTATGACTCACCTTCACGCGCTGCTGGCGCAAATGACGTTGGATGAAAAGATTGGCCAGTTGGTGCAGCTGTCTGGCGAATTCTTCCTGGATGAACCCCAGCTTACCGTTGGGCCAAAGGCCCGTCTGGGCATCACTCAGGAGGTGGTCAGTCACGTCGGCTCGGTGCTGAACGTTTCCGGCGCCGCCAAAACGCGGGAAATTCAGCGTCAACACCTGGAAAACAGTCGTCTGAAGATCCCGCTTCTGTTTATGGCCGACGTGATTTACGGTTACCGTACCATCTTCCCAATTCCATTAGCGCTAGGCTGCACCTGGGAACCGTCGCAGATTCGCCAGTGCTGCGTCGTTGCCGCGAAGGAAGCCGCCAGCGCCGGTAGCCACGTCACCTTCGCGCCGATGGCGGATCTGGTGCGCGATGCCCGCTGGGGACGCTGTATGGAGTCGACCGGCGAAGATGTGTTCCTGAATACTCAGTACGTTCGCGCCAGCGTCGAGGGGTTCCAGCAGAATCTGGCGACTCAGCAGGGGCTGGCGGCCTGCGTGAAGCATTTTGTTGGCTATGGCGCGCCTGTCGGCGGACGCGACTACAACACGGTTGAATTGTCGCACCAGAGCCTGTTTGACGATTACTTTCCGCCGTTCCTGGCGGCCATCGAAGCGGGCTGCGAGATGGTTATGACGTCATTCAATACCGTTGACGGTATTCCGGTCACCGCCAACCCATGGTTACTGAAAACCCTGCTCCGCGATCGCTGGCATTTTCAGGGCATCACCATCGCCGATTACGCCGCCGTCAAAGAGCTCATTCCCCACGGCGTGGCAGCCGATGAGCAGGAAGCCTGCGCCCTCGCCTTTAACGCCGGGCTGGATATTGATATGAAAACCCCCTGTTACGCCAACGGCCTGAAGCCGCTGCTGGCAGCGGGGAAAATCAGTGAACGGGCGTTAGATGCAGCGGTGCTGCGGGTCCTGAGGCTGAAGCAAAAGCTCGGTCTATTCGAAGATCCTTATCGCGGCACCTCTCCCGAAGGCGAACAACGCTGCTGCTATCACCCTGACCATCTGCGGCTTGCCCGCGAGACGGCGGGCAAATCGATAGTGGTGCTCAAAAATGAGCGTCAGACGCTGCCCTTTCCCCCGGAGACAACGCGTATCGCCCTGATAGGCCCTTACGCCGATAATCCGGACATTTTCGGACTATGGGCGGTTTACGGAGAAAAGTCACGCTGTACAACGCTAAAAGCCGCGCTGCAGGAAGCGGTTCCCGCGGGAAATTTACGCGTGACACAGGGCTGCGATCTGCTGCTGGACTACGATTTCCTCGGCGAATTTGGCGCCACCCACCAGATAGACCAAACTCGCGCCCTCTCGGACACTGAGCGGGAGCAAGAACGTCAGCGGGCGCTGGACTTCGCCCGCGAGGCCGACATTGTGCTGCTGGCGATGGGCGAACATATGATGCAAAGTGGCGAAGCCGCCAGCCGTACTGACCTGCACCTGCCACGCCACCAGGTAGCCTTTATTCAGCAAATCGCTGCCGTCGCGAAAAAGACCGTATTGATCCTGTTCAACGGCAGGCCGCTGGTACTCACTGATGTCGTCGACTGCGTTGACGCAATCGTCGAAGCCTGGTTCCCCGGCATTGAGGGCAGCCGCGCGCTCGTGGATATTATCAGCGGCGCGCGCAACCCTTCAGGGAGGCTATCGATGAGTTTTCCCTATGCTAATGGCCAGGTTCCAGTCTATTACAATGCACTTAACACCGGCCGACCGGCTCAACGGTCCGATCATAGTCCACGCTTTCTTTCCAAATATCTCGACTGTCCAAATGCGCCGCTTTTTCCCTTTGGTTTCGGGCTCTCGTGGCATCACACCACGCTTAGCACACTCCGCGTTACGCCAAAGCTGGTGCCGGGAGGCAGGGTTACGGTCAGTGTGACGGCCAGCAACTCAAGCCATACCGCCGGATGCGAAACAATACAGCTTTACCTTAACGACTGCGTTGCCAGTATTGCCCGGCCCGCTTTACAGCTAAAAGCCTTCACCCGGATCTCGCTTGCTGCCGGTGCCTCACAGGTGGTGAGCTTTGAGATCACGGAAAACGATCTGGGCTTCTACGACGCCGAAGGGGAACGGCGGCTGGAGTACGGCAGGTTCCGGGTCTTTGTCGGTCTGAACAGCGCGGACTTGCTGGAGGGTGAATTTTACTACGCGGAAAGCTAATCATCGGGCATCCGGCAAACCGCGCCGGATGCCCGAATATTTACAGCGATTTCAACAGTTCATCAACATAGGCCGGCACCACTTCGCTCGCCAACCCGTAGTGCTTCTCTTCGAACTCGCTGCCGACCTGGCTCGGTTCGAGGTTGAGTTCCACGGTATGGGCGCCGTGTAACTTAGCCTCGTGGACGAACCCGGCAGCCGGATAAACGTGGCCAGACGTGCCGATAGCGATAAAGATGTCGGCCATCGACAGCGCGAGGTAGATATGGTCCATTTCAAACGGCATCTCGCCAAACCAGACGATATGCGGGCGCAGCGGCGCCGGGAACTGACAGCAGTGGCAGCGTTCATCCACCGGCAAATCGCCCGGCCAGTCGAACACCTGACCGCTTTGGGTGCAGCGCACCTTCAGCAGCTCACCGTGCATATGCAGCACGTTTTTATTGCCCGCGCGCTCGTGCAGGTTGTCGATGTTCTGCGTCACCAGCATAAAGTTCTCGCCGAGCGCCTCTTCCAGCCTTGCCAGCGCCAGGTGCGCCGCGTTAGGCGCAATCTCCGGCTGCTGGAGCTGGCGCCGGCGTGCGTTATAAAAGCTCTGCACCAGCTCAGGATTACGTGCGAAGCCTTCCGGCGTCGCCACGTCCTCAACCTTATGCTCTTCCCATAGCCCATCGGCCGCCCGGAAAGTCCGAATCCCCGACTCTGCCGAAATACCCGCGCCGGTGAGCACCAACACTCTTGGTTTATCCATCTCTTCTGGCATCACCCTGTCCGTGAAAAAAATCCGCTGGCGCAGACGCTGGCGCAGCTGACGTTTATTCCGACGAAAACGGCTCAATCGATGTAAGCGGCGCGACTGCATAT
>PPYF01306903.1_pt1 | contig 16368 bp, 7 predicted proteins | sample 1559871 | NCBI WGS metagenome assembly PPYF01 (sample SAMN08240021, study PRJNA423297) | Human gut metagenome, whole genome shotgun sequencing project.
GCAAACGGACGGTCAAAGCCTTCGCCTTCGGTATTACTATTGAAACCTGTGCAGAACACAACATTATCCACCTTTGCCAATCCTTGACGAAGTTTCGCCTCATTAAGGCTATAAGCATTAAAACGAATGATGGCCGAAGAAATATTATCAAAGAATTCAATCCGGAAACGGTACTCCTTACCCCCCTCAACCGGCAGTTCAACTTCACGGCTAGAGTAGGAATGATTTCCCCAATCTCCTGTAATATGCTTGTCATTCACAAACAGACGATAACCGTCATCACCACCGATATGAAGTTTCAACTGCCCGTCAGTTTGTGGCATGTAGCAGGCTGTCCAACGGACAGAGAATCCATCTGTCGGAAAGCCGTCCAAAGGTGCTCCATATCCCCAGTCATAATCAACAGAGGATTCCGTGCGTATTACTTCAGGCTGGCCCGAAAGGGTCTTGTTTTTAAAGTATTCAGCTTTGAAGCCTTTCATCTGACGATTAGCATCAGTATAAAACTCATGGACAATATCTTCATAAATCACATCATCCGTCAATAGTAACAGATTCTTTTTCTTCAATTCTTTCAAGCCTTGAGCCACTGAGACGGTAGAAAAAGGAGTGACAAAACCACTGCCGCCACCGGTAGGAATCAAATTTGCATTAGGCCCCATCACGGCTGTCTTTCCTTTCAGCGGGAGCAAGTTTCCTTCATTCTTCAACAGGACTACACCCTCGCGCGCCAGTTCTAAAGCTGTCTGGCGGGAGAAAGGATTATCCTCTGCGATGTTGCTGTCTTTCTGTTCCTTATCCAGCATACCATAAGCAATCAAAGTTTGCAGGATGTGTTGTACTTTCAGGTTGATGGTTTCTTCTGTCACTGTGCCGGCTTTGATAGCAGGCAACAGATTCTCCAAATTCATAAAACGTCCTTTCGGCATTTCGAGGTCAAGTCCGGCGTTAGCAGCGCCTACGGCGGAATATACAGAAGTCCAGTCCGACATCAGAATACCTTTGAAGCCCCAAAGATTGCGCAAGACATCAATATTCAACCATTTATGTTCGGTGGCATGAACACCGTTCAAGAGATTGTAGCTGTTCATTACGGCGCCGACATTAGCTTCCTGTACTGCTTTCCGGAAAGCCGGGAAATAGATTTCCTGCAAAGTACGCTCGTCTATGTCAGAGCTGGCATGGTGGCGGCTCCATTCCTGGTTGTTGGCAGCAAAGTGTTTGATTGTAGCAATGACTCCTTCCGATTGTACTCCCAGGATATATTGTTTCGCCGTTTCACCTGTCAAGTAAGGGTCTTCACCGAAGTATTCAAAGTTACGGCCGCACAATGGAGCACGATAGATATTCACGCCCGGACCAAGCAGAATATTAACTCCTCTTGCCTTGGCATCCTGTCCCAAGCCTTGCCCTAACTTATAAAGTAATTCCCGGTTCCAAGTAGAAGCGGAAAGTATTCCGGAAGGATATAAAGTGCTCTTGGGAGCATGATTACGAATTCCCTGCGGCCCGTCAGCCAACTTGATTTCAGGTATTCCCAAACGGGGAATGGCACGCAGAGAAAAACTGGTATATCCGGAAATATACTCTATTTTCTCTTGCAAAGTCATTTTTGATACAATGTCCTTCGCACGTTGTTCGGCATGGGGAGTGATTGTCTGTGCACAGGTTAATATGCTCCATGCAAGCATACATAAACCTATGCCTCCTATTTTCTTTTTCATGGTGATTCTGTGTTAATATAATATGTGTAAAAACCAACTTAGCTATCAGCTCTTCACACACTTTTGTTCTTTACATTTTTAGTCTATCAGTTCTATTTTAACGGTCTGTCCTTGTACCAGAATATGATATTCGCCGGCTTCAAGGAAGCGTTTACCATCCTCATTGACAAAACCGAAATCACGTTCCAGGTCGATGTCGAAACGGAAAGTCTTCGTTTCTCCGACTTTGATAAATTGTTTCTCAAAGTGTTTCAGTTCTTTCACCGGACGGGTGATAGAGCAATAAGGATCGGAAATAAACCAATGAACAGTCTCTGCTCCGTCGCGGGCACCGGTGTTGGTGACGGTCACTTCTGCCGACAGTTTATCGCCGCGCTTCACCTTAGTAGCAGAAGGGGTAACAGTGCCATACTTAAATTCGGTATAACTTAATCCATGCCCGAACGGATATAACGGATCGCTTGTTATATCTTTATAAAATCCCTGATGTCCGCGTCCGCTCTTGCGGCGATTATAATAAATAGGAATTTGTCCTGTGGAATAAGGGAACGTCATGGCTAGTTTACCGGAAGGGTTGATACGTCCGGATAAAATTCCTGCCATTGAACGCGCACCATTTATTCCCGGTTGCCATATCTCCAATATAGCATCACAAAGAGGTTCCATGCGATTTAACTCCAAGGGACGTCCATTAGAAAGCACCAATATAATAGGTTTACCAGCCTCCTTTAGTTCTTTCACCAATTCTTCCTGAATCTGTGGCAAAGCAATCGTAGAACGGGAAGCATTCTCACCACTCCAGGTAAGCATCTCACCCAAACAAACAATGACTACATCAGACCAACGAGCAACGTCCAATGCGCCAGCAAAACCTGAACGGTCATTGCCCTGCGGTTTGCATCCCATTGCATAACGTAATTCGGCGTCTCCTCCAAACTCGGCAGTCAACCCATCATAGAGCATTTCCACATCCGTATCTTTTCCATGTCCGCACCAGGAACCCAATAAGTCCCAACCATTTTTTGCCATTGGACCTACTACGGCAATCTTTTTTTTGTTTGTAAGTGGTAATATCTGATTGTTATTTTTCAACAACACCATTGATTCTGCTGCCAGTTGAGCGGCCACAGCCATACTTTGCGGACGGAAAAAACGATCCTTCTCATTGGTAACCGGAGTATAAGGACGTTCGAACAAACCCAGACGGAATTTTACACGCAATACTCGACGGACTGATTCGTCAACTTGTGCCATTGTTACCTTACCTTCCTCTACAAGCTCTTTCAGATGACGATCGTAGGCATGAGACATCATATCCATTTCAAGCCCCGCATTAAAAGCATACCGAGCAGCATCTTTCTTTGTAGCGGCTAATCCCTGATTTTTTAACTGTTCCACAGCCCCCCAGTCAGACACAATGAACCCGTCATGTTTCCAGCGTTTCTTTAATATCTCGGTCATGATATAAGGATTAGCTGACCCAGGTACTCCACTGATGTCATTGAAAGAACTCATCAAAGTGGCCGCACCAGCTTTCACTCCCATCTCATAGGGCAGTAGATAAGTATCCCAAAGAGTTTGAGCTGAAATTTCTGTATAAACATAATCTCGCCCAGCCTCCGAAGCACCATATCCTACATAGTGTTTCAGACAAGCAGCCATACGGTTCTCTGCTGACATATCATCTCCCTGATACCCACGCACCGAAGCAGCGGCAAACACTCCATTTGTATAAGGATCTTCACCATATCCTTCGGCTACACGTCCCCATCGAGGATCACGTGCCACGTCGATCATGGGAGAAAAAGTCCAATCAACCCCAGACATGCGGGCTTCTTGTGCAGATACCGCACATGCCTGTTCTACCAATCCCGGATTCCATGAACAGGCCTGCCCCAACGAAATAGGATATATGGTGCGAAATCCATGAATAGCATCGTAGCCAAAAATGATGGGAATGCCCAAACGAGATTCTTCCATCGCTTTTTTCTGCATACTATTACGCAATTCTGGATTTATATCAAAGTATATCAAAGAACCAATCTCTGACGGTACTTTTTTCACTTCTTCGCCAACATTATTCACATTGTTATTTCGTCCCAATGTATATTGGTTTAGCTGCAAAATCTTTTCCTCCAATGTCATACGCGATATTAAATCATCAATACGTTTTTCAATTGGAGCTTTGGCATCCTTATACAAAGGAATACTCTTTTTATCTTTTGACGAAAGAGAATGTGTGACTCCCAATAGGCACAATCCCAAAATCAAAACTTTTTTTCTCATCTGTTTTTTCGTCGGTTAGTTATCATTTCTATTTTTCAATTGATTATGACTTACCGAGCTGTCACTTCAAATAATTTCAACCATCCGGCAGATGTCACATTGTTCTTCACAGCAAGGTGAATTCCAATCTCATTCTGCTTTGTCGTATCAACAATACCAACAGCCCACATGTATTTACCTGCTCCCACGCCTTCAACCCGGGTCGTAAACATATATGATTTAGCCGTACCTTTCACCCAATCACAAGCTTCCGGTTCTCCATCAACAAATACATACTTCGGTTTATCATTCTTGGAAGCTTCATTAAACCATGAATAAGCTTCTCCATTATGAAAGTCTGAATTATAGCGTAAATCCATCATATTGACGCAGGCTGTTTTAGCCTCATCAAACTCACCCTGACGTACTTCTGCATAATTGGCATATCCATCTCCCTGAATCGAGTTTCCATGAGAATTTTTCACCCAGCCACCTTCCATTACTACAGGAACGAGATACTTCCACTTGGCTATAAAATTGCGTTCCCAAGTAGAATAGTAAGTTTTCATACCAAACGCATCGTGACGTAATGAATATCCTTTAGCCACTGCTTTTCCTATTAATCTTTCAGTATCCTTATCATAATTATTGCCGTCCCATTCCTTGCTTGTACCTATCCAACGATGATAATTTACAAACACAGGAACTTTATCAAATACTTGAGAATATAAATCTGTCACCCAATCGAAAACAGCCTCACGAGTCGGTAGCTCCGGTTTTCCCAACTCACGCACCTGATAGTACCATACACTATGATACTCTCCCCATTTTCCAAATCCTGAACCACTTACAAACTGTACTTTGTCGGGATCATTAAAATCCTTAGCCAAAGCCCTGATAAATTTCTCATAATATTTCTGGAAAATAGGATCATCCGGATAGGGAGACCATACTTTTACTGAACCTGTTTGTGTTTCATAGCCTTTCGCGCCAGCCTCTTTTACAAAATTCGGAGTAAAATTATAGTGCTTATCGCGGCTATCCACCACAAAAGTAAAGGCCAATTTCATATTTCTTTGCTTAGCTCCCTCTATCAACATCTTCAGTCGCTTAGCCGAAGGGGTATCACAATCGGAGTTCCATGCATATTTTCCTTCTTCAGGATTAAAATCAGCCCAGGCACCACGAAGGTATAAGGTATTTGCATAATCAGAGACCTTTACAGTGCCTTCCGATGACGGGAAATTATCATAATCCTGCCAGAATGTGGAAGATAAACCATCACCAATACCCGCATATAATACCCATCCGGAAAGAGGATTATGCAAAATGATATTTCGATTCTGCTTTACCGTGACAATGCTGTTCCCAGGAATAGAAGTATCTTCTACCAAACCATCATCACCATTATCACCTCCTTCTTCATCATTATCACTGTCGCAAGCGACTAATGATATAGCCATAGAAAAAATAAGCCCGCAACTTATTTTTCTCAAACTGCACATATTTTGAAAATTAATCTTCATACCTATAGCTCTTATTTTTTTATGCTTACTTTCGACAATTTTAACCAGCCCGAATCCAATATATCCCCTTTGGCGGCAATATCCAGCCCTACGAGATCTTTATTACTCCGGTCAACCAAGCCCACAGCCCAAACATAAGTACCCGTTTCAACTTTGGACATATCCGGCTCAAATACATATTCAGCGGGACTTCCTTTTATCCACTTGGATAAATCTGTATCCGTATCCACAAATGTATATCGCACCTCATTCGTTTCAGAATCAAGCAAAGCGAAAGCTACTTTATATTTTTGATTCCATTGCGGAATATTAGTAGGACAGTACCCCCATCCCAGATTGTTCCAGCAATGTTTAATAGTCGGCGTTGTTTTTTTAGAGACTTCTAACGGCAAAGAGATTTCACTGGGATAGAGCCTATACCCGCCTTCCCGAAGGAATCGGCGTACTAAATCAAAAGCATCTTTAAACCAGGACTTTGTATCACCAAAACGAAAATCCATCATATTGACATGTGCCTCTTTGCTGTCATCAAACTCACCGCGTCTTACGTCCTCGTGTGAATCCTTGCGATATCCTCTAGGATCCTGCCAATAATTATGTGATTTGACAATCCAGCCACCTTCCATAATAATGGGGCATATATTACGATATTTTTTTGCGAACCTACGCTCCCAACTACCATAATAGGTTGTCATACCAAATGCATCATGACGTAATGAATATCCTTTCTTGATTGCTTCTTCCAGCATTTCTTCACTGTCAGCAGCAAAATGTTCATCATCTACCCAATCTTTTCCCGCACCAATCCATCTATGGTAGTTAATTACTACCGGAACTTTATCAAAAGCTTGAGAATATATATCTGTCACCCAATTGAAAACTGCTTTCTTTGGAGTATCATCACCTGTTGAATAAATCATTGTATGATATTCTCCCCATTTCCCAAGTCCGAATCCATCTATAAATTCAACTTTCGAAGGATCGTTGAAATCTTTAGCCAGAGCCTTCACAAATTTAGTATAGTACTTCTGAAAAACAGGATCGTCAGAATAAGGTGACCATTTACCTTTATTCATAAATCCTTTTGCACCGGCATCTTTTACAAATTGAGGAGTAAATTCTGTTCTCTTATCACGACTGTCAACTACAACACGAAATGCCAAACGCATATTCCGCTGATAAGCTCCTTCAATATATGCTCTCAAATTAGAATCAATTTTCCAACCATATACATCTTCCTGTGGATTAAAATCTGTCCAACTAGCGCGAATATAAAGCGTATGAGCATAATCTGTCACACTAACATTGTGTCCCAGTTCAGGAATATACATATGGTCATACTGTGCCCAAAAATCCGCAGCATCCACTCCCATACTTGCATAGAGCACCCATCCTGTAAGCGGGTTATGAAGAATACGCAAAGAATCAGGCTGAATCGTAACTATGTTATTCTCTGATAGTTCCTTATCAAATGAAACGGCTGAATTCTCGTCTCCGAAAACAGGAGATAAAAGGAACATAAACAGACAAAGAGACACAATTACTCTATAATAACTAATCTTTCTTACAACCATACTACTAATTGTTTTTTTAAAGAGTGCTATATCATTGTTCTCTTTATTCATATAAAAATCACGAGATTGATATAGCACTCTTAATATTATCCTGCTTGATTATCTCTTATCAAAGAATACTGTCAGTTCTTTAATATCTAATTCTATGTAATTAACTCCTACAGGTACACTAAAGAAGGCATAGCGGTTATGAGATTGCCCTCCGACTACAGTCTGTTTCTGATTGTAGTCACTCTCTGCAATATCAAGGCAACCGTCATAAGATCCTCTGATGGCATCTGCTGTTGAACCAAAAGTATAGCAACCGGCACTTTGCGGTCCGACTTTAAAGTTCAATCCACCTGGATGTGCATTTCCATCTTTGTCTTTAATGGAATTCTTTCTGGGTAACTCCGCTCCTTTGTATATAAACAAATAAGGATTTGCCAAACTAGGTGTCATAGAATGAGCCATAGTGAATCCTGTATCACCAGTACCATCTTTAGCCCATCCATCGTATGGTCCCCAAATAAAGACTCTTTCAATAGTGGTAGTCACCGTATTATTGTTCCATATCCACGAAACAACCATGGGTTTAGGATCTGTTTCGGGGGAGTAAATCGTAACCTTTTTAGTATTTATATTAATCACAACACGATAGACACCCGCAGTCTTAATATTCCAATGATAAGCAAGTGCAGCTGCTTCCGGGCTCATTGTCGAGATATTCATTGCTGTGCCATCTGTAAAATCGCCTGATTCTTCCGGAGCAATAGCCATATCTTTCTGTCCGTTAAACAAGATTGGGAAATAAATAGTACCTGGTTGCAGTTCTGCATGGAACGCATATTGATTTTCATCTTCTATAGTGCGAGTCATCTCTACATCTGCGCTAACACAAGTTCCGGCAATATAGATTTTATCAGCTTCTATAAAATTACTAGCCAAACCTATAGTAACGGTACGTGCTTCAAAATCTACCACTACACGATACTGCCCATCTTCAGGAATCACCCAATATCCAGCATTATCTGTCCCCTTAATTTTAGCTTCCATTGCTCCATCAGTAATCTGTTGTTCTGCAGCAACTGGTGAAATGGCATTAATCTTATTTTCATCTTTCCAAACAATCGGGAAGTGAAGATTACCTGCCTTCAAGTCACAAATGGAAACATAACGCTTCGGCTGACTTTCCATTGGCAAGATTTCAATATCTTCACCATCAACAGCTGTGCCTGACATATAAAGATGGTCTGCAACAAAGGTCTTTTCAGAATACATCTTTACTTTTATAGTTACTGTAGAAACTTCCGGTTTTACAAACTTTGGGCCTTCTATAGAACCGATAATACGGGCTTGTAACTTTACTAAATCACCAGGATGCTGCTTCCACTTTGACACCAATAAACTCTGCAATTCTTTATGAGTATAACTTTTAGAAAAATCATCATCAATATACTCTCTTATCATTGTGTTTGTTCCAAAACTGTTATTTTCCAGATCCATTTTATAAAGATAAGAGATATAATAGTCAGAGCCTATTGGATCAGCTTCCGTCCAGTTTAACGTCAATGCAACCTCATCCGGGGTGTCTTCCTTGAGTTCTATTTCATAATCAGAAGGAGTCAGGACTAAACTTGTACGATTATCGAGCAAATCAGTAGTATCGTCATCATCATTACATGCTACCATGAAACACGAAGCAAGTGTCAGGAAGAAGAACCGTAAAAGGTTCTTCTTAAATATATATCCGTTTTTCATATCTATATTCAATATATTAATATTATAACTATTTATTGGTTCCCGACGGTCCAGTCAGGAGTTTGTACCAAATTCCAATTCTTATCAATATCGTCCTGTGGAATAGGCCACCAATAGCTTATAAATTTACGTGTCTGATATACTGTACGAGTATAATATTTATTTCTATAGTCCGCATCGGATACTTTAATATAAGCATTCATGCCATAAAAATCACCATCCAATACTTTCTCGGCTAATTTCCAGCGACGCAGATCATTAAAACGAAGTCCAGATTCACAATTCAATTCCACACGCCTTTCTTGACGAATTAACTCGCGCATTTCTACAGGATCTGATGGGGCTGTTATCTTGCCTTCTTCAGCTGAAACACTATATTCGGGAATACCCGCACGCTCACGAATCAAATTGACATATTTCAGAATCTCTTTTTGATTAGCAGTATAAGTGCCCTTCTCAATGCTATATTCATTTAACGCCTCAGCATAACTTAAATAGATCTCTGCCAAACGACATAATGCACCATGACGGTTTTTATAATCTCCACTGCCTTCTTTGGGATTTGCAGATGGGTCTACTCTCTTACGTACCAGATAGCCGCTCCATGGAGCGTCGTGAGAGGGACCACCGTCTTTACCATCCATATAAAAGTCAGTATTTCTCTTACCACCAATATGCCATTGCTCGTTATGCAGTACTGAAATATAAAAACGAGGTTCGCGGTCACAATACATTTTATATGTATTAGCGTCTACAACTACATTTTCATCTTTATTACGATCTCCTTCTGAAGACCCATACTGCCACTTTGTAGAATAAGTCTCTTTTTGCGTACTAAAGCCTGTCTCTGAATAATTTGCATCAGGATTAACTTTAGGAGAGCCATCCGAATTATAGCCAATAATAGGTCTTTGACCGTTTCTCATGAAAAAAGCATCAACCAAAGATTGGGTTATTCCGATCGCTCCCACGCCATTAATACCCAAACCACGTGGGATACAGTTTTTATCATACCATCCACCGGAATCCATTGTACGAACAAACAGTAATTCTCTGTTGGCTTCATTCCATCTCTTCATCACTGCATTCTGATAAGAAAGAAAAGGATCAATATCACCGTTATCCAAATATTCATAATGCAAATGATAGCCAGATGCTTCCGCCTCATCGATAACCAGTTTACAAGCATCCACTGCCCTTTTCCATCGTTCCGGATCATGTGCAGAATTAAAGATAGGGGTTCCATCAATGTTTTTTATATTCGCCAATGCAGGATTACCATTCACCAAGTCACTTGCAGCAAATAGTAAGATACGCGCACGCATTGCCAAACATCCGACAGAAGTTACACGACCATATTTCTTATCTTCAGTTTGAGTGGCAGGTAATTGTTTTGAGGCTTCCAACATTTCTTGATCCGCCCAATCAATTACATTATAAAACGGCTCTTGTTTCAACATCAGATCATCAGCCGAAGTACTTTCACTAGCCTCGCGAATAATGGGAACCGAACCATAAGCTATAGCCATCATAGAATTATAATAAGCTATAAAGAAACGACATTCAGCTTTCATAAAGTCCACTTCTTCAGCCGGTACGGCCTCTAGCGGGTGAGCATGTTTAATAAATAAATAAGCGGAACGGATATATTTAGGATAAGTATTCCAATAAGTAATTACTCCGGGATTGTCTGCTGTCCAGTTACCTTTTTGATATTGAATGGCTTTAAATCCTTGCGCTTCCCAACCAACCGAAGGAATCAGTTCATCAGCTATGGCATCTGGACCATCATAAGTATAATATTCAGGCAGACCACGATAAATATATGCCAGCCAACGTTCCATATTCTTTTTATTCTCAAATACTGATTCTAAGTCCAACTGGTCATCCGGTTGCTTATCCAGATAATCAGAACAAGAAGAAAAAGCAAATGTCGTAATAATACTTAATACTATAAATTTTAATATGCTATTTTTCATATGCCCTATTATTAGAATTTAATTTCAAAACCTGCAGATAACGATTTCATAATTGGGTACGCAGCCCCTGTAGTATTCTCGACTTCCGGATCCCACAAATCAAATTTTGAGAATGTTAAAAGATTTGTTCCTCTCACGAAAAGACGAATGCCTGATATAACTGTAGTATTTCTCCACAAATTCTTTGGTAAAGAATAACCAAGTTCAATGTTTTTTAAACGTAAAAAACTCATATTCCGCAGCCACCACGTAGAGGATTGGTTATTATTACTATTTATACCATCATCCAAACGCGGATAAAATACGTTCTGACTTGGGTTGTCTACAGTCCAACGATCATTTGCATTAGTAAACATATTGCCTGTCACTCCTCTATTGGCACCCGGAATAATACTTGATCCTAATATATTCCAACTACGACCTATGCCTTGGAAGAGAGCTCCAAAATCTAAATTCTTATATTTCATATTCAGTCCAAAGCCATATACTATCTCCGGATCTTTTGTTCCTCCGATTGGAGATTTATCAAATACGTCCACTTTACCATCACCATTGACATCTCTATATCTGATATCCCCCGGACGTAATTTACCTACAAAACTTTGAGTCGGAATCCCTTCTTTCAGTTTACCTGTACTTACGTCTTCAAAGTCGTCTGCCGTAAACAAACCTTCTGCTATATAGCCAGTTAATTGCCCTACCGGATGTCCTGTTTCAGCACGGTTAGTACCAACTACTGCACTAGGTTCATCCTTTTCCGTTATTTCATTATGAGCATAGGTAAATGTTCCCATTAAGCTGACAAATAAATCCTTGCCAAACTGTTTATTAACATTTAAAGAAACTTCTACACCCTGATTAGTCACTTTTCCAAAATTCTTCCAAGGCTGCTTCATAAATCCAGCTGTCATTGGAACAGACTCACGTGGCATAAATATATCTTTACGGCGTTCATCGAAATAGTCTAATTGCAAATCAATCATACCATTCAGGAAACCTAGCTCAACCCCCAAATTCATCTTATTAACAATCTCCCATGTCAAATCTTGTACTGCAAACTCGCCTTCTGCCATACCAGTTAAGCCATAACTGCTATCCAATCCCCATTTATACATGTTTAATGTCTCATAGTCATCGGTAATTGTAGAAAGGTATGCAAAACGGCGTCCACCTAAATTAGCATTACCTACCTGACCATAGGATGCACGCAATTTCAATTTAGATATGACTTTACGCAATGGTTGCATAAATGCCTCTTCCGATACAATCCAACCAATGGCTCCTGAAGGGAAAAAGCCATAACGCTTGCCTTTGGCAAAATTTTCAGAACCATTATAGCCAAAATTAAATTCACCGACATACTTACCCGAATAGGTATAAGATGCACGTCCTGCCAATCCCTGATTACGGTAAGGCAACTTGCTTCCATCATCATAATTACGACGATTAAACAATAACATTGCAGCAACGGAATGTTTCTCAGCGAATGTACGGTCATAAGACAAAGTAGCTTCCATATATACGCTCTTATTTCCATAATCACCGCTTTTTGAGTAATCCAGGAAATTAGTACCATTGGATTTTGATGCTATAATCAAATTACCTTCATCATCACGTCCTGTAGCAGGCACATAATAATCCGGTGTCTTTCCACGAGAAACAGTACCCGAAGAAAACCTGTCAAATGAGAATGTTCCTTTTACTTTCAATCCCGGAAGCAGGAATTTCAAATCTTGTTCTACAGAAAACAGTGTTTCAATCTTACTGTCGCTTCTTCTTTTATATCCACTTTGAGTAGCCCATGACCAAACGTTTGGCTCCTCTGTTGTCGGTATCTGCCCACTGGAATATTGTGCAGGGAAAGCATGAGGAACAGCAACGAACGCTTTCTGGAAAATTTGAGATATATCTTTCGTTGTAGAATTTCTATCTTGCAAATATCCACCAATATTAAAACGTAATTGCGTAGTAGGACTTAATTTCAAATCCACATTAGAACGCACGTTATAACGTTGCAATTTAATAGTAGGATCCCAATCATAACTTTTATCACGTTTCAAAATACCACGTTCATTATACGCAGCAGCAACAAAAGAATAACGTAATGTCTCTGTACCACCGGAAATATCTACTGTTACACGCTGATTCGAAGCATAATCATTTGCAATTGCATCCATCCAATTCACGTCCGGATATAAATCAGGATCATAGCCTGCACGAGTTTTTGCAATACGATCTGTATATTTAGGCTGTTGTCCTGTATCCATCAAGATATCATCCAAAACCTGCATATAATCTGCCGCACCCAGATACTCGGGAAGTTTAACTGGCTGTGTAGCTGCAAATTCAGCCTTTACAGTCACACGAGGTTTACCAACTTGTCCGCGTTTTGTATTAATTAAAATAACACCATTAGCTCCCCGCACTCCATAAACAGCACTTGCAGCAGCATCTTTCAACACAGAAAAAGATTCTATTTCTTCAGGATCAATATTATTCAAATCAACATCTTCTACCATTTGTACATTAACAACCTTCCGGTTATTAACAACCTCTTCTTTAGGAACAAAACCAATATAACGGAAAGAAAGCACAGATTTTCTTTCAGGAACAATAATACTATAATTACCATTCATGTCTGTCAACGCATGTACTGTAGAATCATTTTTCAAAATGATTGTTACACCAATCAAAGGCTCACCTTTTTCATCTGAAACGTTACCTGTTACCTTAATACCCTTTTGTTGTGCAGTTTGTTGTACTTTAGGAGCTTCTGGCACCGAAATAGTAATTTGTCTTCCCGACATCTTATAATTCAGTCCTGTCTCTGAGAACAACTCTTTTAATACAGCATCTATTTTCTTATTGGAAACTGAAATGGAGACTTTGTTATTCAGATTTTTCTGAACATTGGCAGAGTAAATAAAAATATACTTACTATGTTTTTCGATATAATCTAAAATATCTTTAACTGTAACATTCTCATACTGTACTGAGAATAAATCTTCTTCGGAATTCCAACTAATAGAATTAGTACCGAATGAAGAGAATGGAATCATAAAAAAGACGTTTATAATGCAAAAAAGCTTAAGTCTTTTCTTTAAGTGTAGAAAAATAGTTTTCTTTACCATAAAAATTTCTTTTTAGGTTAACAATTTTGGATTTATTGATTTAACTAGGGAATTACTATCGGGTAAATACGGCAATATTTATCCGATTTTTTTTGTCATAATAGCAGTCTGTTCTTCATAGGCAAACATATTAAAAGATTAATTAAAAAAATTATTTATTTAAATATATACTAGTATCACTTTTTTCGATCGTGAATGGCAGGGTTTGCTGAATACATTCAATCACCTCGTCTATATCATCTTTCAAATCTAATTTCCCATACACTTTTTCTTTACCAATAATTGGATCACATTGAATAGATATACCATAATAGATGCTTAGTCTTTGAATGATCTGCGACAAATCATTACCATTCAATAACATGATCCCCTCTACCCAACTAATATACTCTGCTACATCAACTTGCTTCTGATAAGCAATTGTACCATTTGCTATATTCAACAGATCATTAGGATTCAAACGTGCTTTCTTTTCATTCTTATCAGTAACTTCTACCGCACCTTCCACCAATACAATATTAGTTGTTCCTCCTTTATAATTCGAGATATTGAACTTCGTTCCTAACACTTGCAGTTTAAAATCATCAGACTCCACTATAAAAGGATGTTTCTTATCATGCGCAACTTCCAGAAAAACTTCTCCTTGGGCATAGATTTTACGAATGTCTCCTTTAAAACAACGAGGATAAATCACTTTTGACTGAGAGTTAACGACCAGCCGAGTCCCATCAGACAATTCTACTCTAGCCCTTTTCCCCGCAGGAACAAGTAGCTGATTATATTCTTGTTCCTCTTTGGTTTTCTCTTCATTCTCTTTTATCACTTGTGAATTGACAGCAACTTTCCCCTCTTTCGAATACTTAATGAAAGCATCTTCATCCAAATTAAGCTGTTCCTTGGAAGTAATAAGAGTCACTTCCTCAACAGATTGGCTATCCATTTCTTCAGCAATAGCCTGGAAGTCTAAATTACCACTTCCATTCTGATTCAAAAAATAAATAGTTGAAATGCAAATCAAAAAGGAAGCAGCAATAGAAGCTGAAGCAACTAAGAAATATTTCTTTCTGCGCTTCATAGCATCTTTTCGCATCTTTCGTTGAGTCTTCTCTATGATAGAAGATGGATCAATCTTTTCCTGCGCACAATTTTGCCAAAAGAATTTCAATTTCTCTGCATCAGGCATAGAAGTAAAATCATCCTCAATATTTTCTTGAGAATTCAATTTACTAAATAAATCTGCGAGACGATGGTATTCTTTCAAGCTCATAATCCTTTTTTAATGTTGTTCTATAGATAAAGACGCAACTAAAAAAAAAATCTCCCAGTCAAAAATGATTTTTTTTCATTTTTCTTAGAAAACAAATAAAAGTAGGATTAGCTATGTGAAAAAATAAGGCATTAATAAGCAGGAGAGTAAAAACTTAGCTCTTGCGAGATTTCAGATTCAATCTTTTAGCAATTTCATCTAACGCAAAAGCAATATGGTTATTGATAGTCTTCACTGATATGTTCAACATATCTGCGATATCTTTATAAGGAAGTCCATCTATTTTTGCTAAGAAAAAGACATGTTTACACTTGGGAGGAAGTTGTTGAATGGCGTCATTAATTTTAGCCATTTCTTCCTTACTAATCATCTCCTCGGCTGGAGATTGAACCGGCTCAAAAATAAAATCTTCGATATCATCAAATGACAATTCATACTTTCCAGTTTCCTTCCGCAAAAAAGAAATCGCTTTTCGATAGGTGATTGTCTGGATCCAAGCATTCATATTGCCAATTTCAGCCAGACTTTTTCTATTTTTCCAAACTTCAAAAAAAACATCACTCACAATCTCTTCAGCTGACTCCTTCTGGCCAAGTAGCGCAAATGTATAGTGATATAAACGCGAAGAATAATGCTCCATAAAACGATTGAAAGCAATTTCATCGCCGTCTACTATTCTACATATTTCATTATTCTCAAGTTTCACAGAAGTATTTATAGATTATTTCCAATTAACAAAATTGAGCCAAATATAGCAGTATCATATCAATTACGAAAATAAAACACCATAAAAAGGAATTAAAAGTTATCAATTATAGAAAAATGGCTATAATAAAAACATTACCATTTAGCTATAAAAGTCTCTTACTTAAATAACGTACAGGATACCATACAGAAAGGAATCCAACTGCCAAAACGGTGATAAAAATAAGTACCATATCCCAAGCATGAACACTGACAGGATAGGCGTCTACAACAAAAGTTCCGCCACCGCCCCCCAATGAAATTATACCGAATTTCTGTTGGATAAAACATAGGATTAAGCCGAGGACAATACCGGAAATAGCGCCAAAAAGAGAAATAAGACGTCCTTCAAAGAGGAATATTCGGGAGATGAGTTTATCACTAGCTCCAAGACTCCGCAAAGTTACTACATCATCCT
>PPYF01370661.1_pt1 | contig 16363 bp, 20 predicted proteins | sample 1559871 | NCBI WGS metagenome assembly PPYF01 (sample SAMN08240021, study PRJNA423297) | Human gut metagenome, whole genome shotgun sequencing project.
AATAAAATAAATAAAAATAAAGTTATTATTAGAAAGCCAAGAATTATAAAAATGTTCTTTATCTGTAAAAGTTTTTACAATAAAACTACTAATGAAATCTTTTGGAGCTTTGTTTTCAAAAATCCTATCTTCAAAACCAATATTTTCAACTTTATATTTAAATATATCCTTATTGGCTAAGAGAATATTTTCAGAAAGATTATTTATTATTATATTTCTACTTTCTTCATATCTTATATTTTTAAGTAATCCCCTAAGAGAAAAATAATCAACCTTAATATCCTTATCAAAATTATAAGCAGATGATATAAAGTTAAATTTTTTATTAAGTGTATTACTTAGAGAGTAATGGACATCTTGATAAGGAATATCTGTTTTCTTTAATGTTTTTGCTAATTTATTTAGATGATCTTCTTTAAAACTGAAATAATACTCGCCATATTCCTTTTCATTACCTAATTGATAATCGAAATCAGAAATAGAAAATCTATCCATAGACTCTGACATATAATTTAGTAATGTATAGTGTTTTCTTAATATATCTAATACTATCCCAAAAAAAGGATCTTTTTTTATAGAAATAAAAGAAGATTTAATAAAATCATATATCGTATAGATCTTTTTTTGCTCTATAGCTTGATGTTCAATAAAATAATTAGTGTATAATTTACTTTTATATAATGATATTGTGACTAAAGGATCACGATCTTTGATAGAGTTCCAAAAATCTAAACCATACATTTTAACAATATCAGAATTATCCTTTTTCGTATAATCTATATATTTTAAATTGCTTTGTTTAAACCACTTATGATTAAAGAACGTAAAATTGTTTTTGTTAAGGAATTTTAAAAAATTTATTTTTTTAATTTCTTCATTCTCATCAAGATATTGAGAATTTTTAATAATTAATAATACATCATTAATAAAGCAATCAAAATCAGCATATTTTTTATTACCAATATCATTAATGTTTATTTTAGCTATTTTCAAAATTTCAGAATTAGTAAAATACTTTAATAATCCACAATTATTATTTTCATTATAAGCTTGAAATGAATGAAGATTTTTATATCCTAATGCACGAAGGATGCATTCTTTTACAGATGTTAATGTTTTGCTTTGTGTGGAAGAAAGATTGTTATAAATGTTATGACTGATTTTTTCTAAATCAGATTGATTAATTAAATGCATATAATATACCTTATAGTTAAAGACCTTATAGCGATTTCGGTAGGCACAAATAGATCATTATTAATAAGATTATTATGACCATTTGATTTTTGATATATTTCTATGTCTTTAAACTTTGCTCTTTTCAACCGAAGGCAAGCATAAGAATGATGCTTTAAAAAGTATATTATATTATTTTTATAAAAGTCAATAAAATTAAAGAATTATTGATTTGTAATATTTAAATAATATGCCCTAAATAAACAAGCCACTCTTGAGATGGTGGCTTGTTTAAAGTTAGTGAAGAGTGCGTTTAGGAGATAAGTCATCATTCTGAATAAGTTCTTCTTCATATAAAGAAATGCTTTCTTCAATCTGTTCAAGAGCGCTTTCAAGATTACTATGAACAAGCTCATACGAAATTTTATAAATGCGTTTATTCTTTCCTGTCCCAAACTTGATATCTACTGTTCCTTCATCAAATTCAGCCATAAGTTCATCAGCATCATTAACAGAAAGATCAAGTGAAACATCTAGAAGATGCCTGATAACTTCCGATGTAATTTTATCCATATCTTCCGAATGAAATACACCAAGTTTATTTTTAACATCAAAATGATAATAATTAGTATGCCAACTCAGAGCAATTTCTTCTCCAGAATCAATGGTAGCCAAAACCATTCCATGAGTAAGCTCTTTATCTTCTTTTAGATTTTTATTAACAACTTCTATAATTGGTAATAAATTTTGAGGAGTGAACTTATCCATATTATCTTCATCCAGAATGAGAATGTGTGGAATAATAACCTGATTTTTATTCATATATTTTCTCCTATTGTTGGTTAAGTTATAGTATCATAAAATTAATTTAAAAAACAGTAAAAGAAATGATTTTATTTAAAAAATAACACTTTGATTTAGATAAGTATTAACCTATAATAGTTATATCAACTTATATAAAGGAAGTATTATGACAAAAGAAATTATTTTGATTGACTGCGACCAATGTTTGTTAAACTACAATCAAAGGGTGGCTAATATCTATGAAGAATTATTTAATACTAAACCAGTAATCAAAGATGCTACCGCTTTTAAAGCAACAAATATTTATGATTTTTCTGTATTGAAAAAAGCAGAATTAGAAGCTTTCCAAAAGGCATGTTCTGGCGCTAATCTATGGTCAAAAATGCCAGCAATGGATGGAGCATTAGAGTTTGTTAACCAGCATAAAAATGATTTTGAGTTTATCGTTTTAACAAGGATGGTAGAAGAGTTCAAAGATATTCGTCATCAAAACCTAACAGAGCTTGGTTTTGAAATTAAAGATGTTTGGGCAGTACCAAGAGTAGCAACGGAAAACCCCAAAGAAAAACTTGCAAGAGAAACAGGTGCTGTTTTCTTTATTGATGACCTTGTTAAAAACTTTGAAGGAATTCATGATATTCCTACAAAAATGGTTTTCATTGATCATAAGTATACAGATGGTGCTAATGATAAGCGAGATGGTATCAGAATTGATTATTCTGTTTCATCATTTAAAGAGCTATCAGATACTATAGTTACTCCTTATCTCGAAGATAAAAATAGAATTGTTCCAAGAAGAAGATTTAAATAAATAAAAAAATAAAAGCACGATGGCGTTCGTGCTTTTATGTTATTCAAGTATATATAATGACTTAAAACCCATCAAATTATTTAATGGTTCTTTAAAGTTACCCCAATAGTGCAAGTTATAAGTTATTTCTTTAGGAAAGTAAAAATTAACACCATTGTCATTAAAATAGATATGACATATATCTATTTTTGTTCGAACAAATTGATTCATTAGAGAGTCCACTGCTTCATTATCAAAATTTGAAGCTATAAGTGTAGAAATAAAAAATGTAATAGCCTTCTCTGCTCCATCTTTTTTTTCATATGATAAATCTCTATCATATTTATCTCTGCCTCTGGGTATACCATGTTTTTTTAAAGAGTATTTATCTAAAATAGTCATAGCTTTATCGTGAAAATCGTTAAAACTTTTTGGATTATTATAATTACTTAATAATATAGTTTTATTATCAAAGAAAACACTAGATATATCATTTAAGATACTTCTTAATATAGTATGCTCAGGATAATTATTGTATAAATATTCAAAAGCTTCCCAAGTTTTATGTTTACCAGAAAAAGTTTTGTTATTTAAAATTTTGACAAGGTTAATAAAAATATCACTAATAGAGCCACTTAAGTAGTCATTATCATTTATTATTGATAGCTCTTTTTCTATACTATTGAATGATTGACCACTTCCTTTTCCAGATTTGCAATTAATCTTAAAATTTGCTCCGAATCTATTTTTATAAGAAATATCATAATTATGTTCTGAACTAGAATTTGGGAAAATAACATTTTTATGCAGGACTAAAATATCGATTGCAGTTAAAATTTCTCCAAAATCTTTTCCAATAGATTTGCTATGACCGTTTAAAAGTATTATTTCATTTTTAGTATATGGTTCAAAATTTTTACCTGCTGCCTGTATAGAAAGTTTTATCAATAGATTAATAATATCATGTATTGTATATCCTTGTTTAATCCAATAATCATTAAGAGAAATATTTGATTTTAAAAGTGATTGCTTAATATCTTCTAATAATATTTCAATATTATTATAATTTCCGATAATCCCTAATTTAAAAGGAGTAAGCTGCTTAGATATAAAGCTATCACCAGAAATTTTGAATCTACCAATGGAAAGAATAACAGGTATATTAATACCTTCAAAAGTAATAAAATTAGTTAAATAAGAACCACTATACCTATTGTCAAGAATACAAGAATCTATTTTAAGATTATGTTTATATAGAATATCATAAAAGGCTTTTTCAGATAAATTTTCTATTCTAATATGTAATTCATGTCCACGTTGAGTAGTACACTTTATCTTACCTGTTTTTTGTTCTAATATATCTTGTTTTAATATTTTTTTAAAATTTTCATATATTTTTTTATTTTTTTTAACATCCATAAAAACCTCTATTATTTTCAACATAATAGAGGAATAATAACATACATATATTTAAAATGTAAAAATTATTTTTTTATTAACTGATGAAGATGCTCAAAAGTAGTTGGTGCTTGATTAGGTCTTTTGGAGTCTGCTTTGAATCTCTTATATTCTTTCTTATGCAAAGTGTATTGACCATATTTTTTCAAAATAGCCTGAAATTCGTCCTCTTGAATTAATCCCTCGTTATTATAGCTAATAAAAATATATTCAAAATCTGCATCTTTAATAAGTTGTTCGAACTCTGAATGGACTTTATCTTTTTTACAATAATTAGATTTATTATAATCGGTAAGTCCTGTAATTTTTTCAGACGTGAAATCTTTATAATCTACAAGTTTATTTAAAACATGATAGTTGGCCCCATATTGGCGAGCATTATAAGGAGGATCAAGGTATAAGATATTTCCTTTAATCTCTTTAATAAGAGCATTAGCATCTCTTTGGTGAACTTCATTCACTTGTTCAGTAATATCATAATCAACTAGTTTTAAATCAATCTCTTTTAATGCTGATTTTTTGTAGTTCTTTAAGAAAGCACCATATACTGAAGCAGTATTTGCTACTTTATCAGCAGCTTCTACCAAAGAAGCTAAAAGCCAATAATATTGACCTTCATTGATTTGTTTAAGATTAAACTGTTCTTCAATAGATTGTCTAATACCATCGATAGACTTAGCATTTTCAATAGTAAAATATTTCCTCGGTATAACTCCAACTTCCGAAAAGTTGTTATAAAAGATGCCTTCTGCAGGTGAAAAAGCTAATGAAGGTCTTTCAAGATCAATAGTATTTCCAATATAATGTTTATTTAAAACGTAACTATAACCTTCTAAGTCATTTACAATGACTTTCTTAACGTGCTTTTTAAAATGTCTTGCTACTTGACCAGTGCCTGCAAAAATATCTGCAAAAACAGCTTCATTTAGGTTCCCCAAGTAGGATCCATCAATAATGGATTTAATCCAAGGTGAAAGTTTTTGTTTAGAACCAATATAATTCATTATTATTTCCTTTTTATTTATTATGATTATTTTATAACATACGCCATTATATATTAGCAAATAAAATAGAACAGTAAATAAAACCAGTTTAATAAATAAGAAGGATAATAATAACTTATTATTTATACTAATTATTTTTTAGAAGCAGTGTTTAATTTAAAATTTAATGTTATTGTTTCACCAACAATATTCAAGAAGCGCGATCTTTCATTCTTATGAATAAGAACTAGAGGAACTTGTTCATAATTTTCTTTCGATTGACGGAAAATATCATGATGAGCCAATAAAGTAGTCATACTTGAATATCCAATAACTGCTCCAACTTTTTCAAATAAGGAAAAATATTTTACAAGACTCTCTCTATCATCAATATCTAAAAATAAAATATCAGTATCTTTAAGAGTATTTTTATCTTCAATGGTTTTAACTTTGCCTGTTAAACGTCCAAAACTATTATTTTCTCTAAATAATTTAAAAGTAAAAAACTGATAGCCAAAAACTTTTACATCACGAATTAAATTCTCCACAAATGCTAAATCAGATGATAAATTATTAATCAAGAGATCAAGTTGTTCAATTGGAGTCAGATTTTCATATAAAACAGGAAGAGTGTTAGATGTTATAATTGAATCCATAAGCTCTTTAGGAAAATAAACAAGTCTGTCCTCTGTCTGATAAGAAACAAACTCAATATGAGCCTTCTTATATTTCGTCTTTAAAATATTATGTTGTTGTTTACGTTGTTCTGTTTCAGATAATGAAAGAGACTCTCTTTTTTGCTTAAGAATAGTTTTATACTCTACATCTTCTTCGTCTACAATGTCCATACCATCGGGAACATCAATAAGTTTAGCATCACCTTCAATGATTAAGTCTATCTGTTCTTCACTAATACCAAATAAACATTCTGATAAAAATACACGAGCATCCTCAAAGAAGCCAGAAAGCATCTTTTCTCTCGCTACATTTTGAACTACATCAGCACTGATTGAAAAAGTACTCATTGTTTTACTCCATAATCATAGATTTTGTAGCATTATAACATAAATCAGTAATCAGATGCTACCTCGTTTTTTCATTTCTAATAGCTTAAGAAATAACATAGCCGCAAGTTTAGTATCAGATAAAGCATCATGTTCTTTCGCAAGATGAGCTACGTTTATACCTACTTTTTCTGACATTTCCCTAAGTTTACCACTTAAACCAAGACTGTGAGCCATCTTCATAGTGCAGTAAAAACTACCAATATCAAAAGGCATTTTTTCACCTATTTGATCGAATTCAAAAAGTAAACTTTTATATTCAGCAGGTCTATTATGAGCTAATATTGGTGAAGCACCAACAAAGTTAACTAAAGTTGATTTAAAATCAGAGAAGCGAGGCTCTCTAATAACATCTCTTAAAGTTATACCATGAACTCCTACACAAAAAGGATTAACTTTATTTGTTAATGGCTTAAGTCTTTGAACCATTGTTCTACCGATTTGATTATTTATTATTTCAACACATCCTATTTCAATAATATCTTTATAGCTATTTACAGTTTCCACATCAATAGCAACATAACGTCTACTATAAGGGAATAATGGTTGATTACGAGGCCAATTTATACCAGATGATTTCTTTAACATATTAATTATACCTCAAGCGCTTTTTCTATATTTATTTCTTCTCTAAGTTGAAATAATAAATGGTAGGCTTCTACAAGAAATTCTTCTCTTAATTCTGGTGCAGTAAAATCGGATTTAGCTCTTACTAAATATTCCATAACACTTTCTATTTTATTTTGTATATTATCTTTTTCATCTATAGTCATGTTAAATCCTTATTTTTAATTGAATATATTATTGAAATAATATACAACTTAGATATAAATAAATCAATTTTATGGGGGGGAAATGAATAATAAAGAATTTGTAATGCTTAGAAGTTTAAATAAAGAAGATTATGAAGAAGGAGACAGCCCATTATGGAAGATTAGAAAAAATAAATGGGATTAAAATCCTGAAAAAATGCTGGAAGCAATAGATATTTGTGAGGCTCTATATAAAAAAGGTTTAGTAGAAAGAAAACCCGTAATTTGTGGTCTATGTGGAGAAGCTCACTTTGATAAATATAGGTACAAAATAACAAACAAAGGTATTGAATTACTATCGATACCTCAAAAAAAAGCAAAACCCGAAATAAAAACTGAAAAAATATCTATATTTCCAAAATGGATAAATAGAGTTTTAAAAAATAAAGCAAGCAATAAGAACAATCATAATTAAAGTCATTAATATAAAAGGAGATGCTTTAGCAAATTGCTCTAGTTTTAACTCTCTATGTATCTGATGAGAAAAGTGTCTATATTCTCTATGTTCAAGGATTTTGTAGGTATCAAGTTCACTTTTTATGGACTGGATATCAAAGATGGCTTGATGATAAGAACAGGTATGCTCTATCCCTAAATCATAAAAACCATCAGAATGAAAACAATCACACCGTTGTCCCTTTAACATAGCAGCTTTGTTCTCAAGTTTTCTCATCTTGTTAATAAGATCTGATTTTTCATCTTGAGTGAGTTTTTTTTTAGGAGTAGAATCAACGCCCCATCCATCAAGCCCGAAGTCATGCTCTTGTTTTTTATAAAATCTATCAACATTAAAGATCATACGTATCCCCCATTATTTTGTATAATATACCATCATTAATAATAAAAATAAAGAAAAATACGTTGTGCATGATTTTGGTTTTTGATATACTTTATTAAATTAAATTTATAAGGTGAAAATATGAAACGTCTTGTTGGAGAAGTCCCATTTGTTGTCGAAGGTAGCGCTGTAGTAGCTCATGCACGAGATATCGCTAAAGATGGACAGTGGGCTAAAGCAGCAGAATTCCTGATTGAATCTATTATTGGATTTCCTTTAGAATATGCTAATGGTGTATTGCGTGGAGATATGACTTTAACTGGCAATAGTAAAGATCAAAATGTCATGCTCGAAGAAGATAATGACAGTGAAAAATACAAAGAAAAGGTACATGATTTGTATTTTGAAAAATATTTCTTTGACGGAGATCAACTCTTTAAATTTTCACATATCCTAAAAGGTGAATATATCGAAGATGCTGTTGATGCGTTTAAAAGTAAAACAGAGAAAAGATTTTTCTTGGTAGGTAATAATCAAGCTATTATAGCATCTGTAGAAGACTCTTCTTCTGCTCCTTTCTGTTATTACGATTCAGAATATTGTCAATCTGCGACTGATTTTTACAATCAATGTTCACCCTCTTTAAAAGATAATGTGAAATATCTTTCAAAAGATGATGAGCGAGCTGATAAGTTTATAAAAATGCAAAAAGTATTAAAAGAAGATATTTTGAAAGCTTGTAAAGATCGTAACGTAACATGGGAAAATGTTTCCTTTAAAGACGTTAAAGGCGAGATTATTGAAAGATCGGTTCCTATGGAGTTAGCTTTTGCTTATATTGCTCGTGATAGCAATATTTGGAAACCAGTATCACCAAATGGTTTAAAAATGTATAATGATTCAGCATTCCATTCAGACCTTTGGTTAGCTATGGGTTATGATATTGATGGACAAGAATATAATACAAACAATCCAGAAACCGCGATTTTCTATCATCTTATGAATGAAATCCGTTTCAAATACAATAATGCTGGAGATTTTGATACTCTGAATGATACCAAAATGAGTATTTTTAAGGGTCGTGTTGTTTTTGAAGATACTAAAGATATAACAGATAAAGATATTTTGGTTCTGCCTAATGCTAATCTAAAATATGAAGCTATTGCTAAAAAAGCAGGTATGATTATTACTGAAAGTGGTGGTCCGGTATCTCACCTTGTTATTGTAGGTCGTGAAGAAATGTTTCCGGTTATTATTATGAAAGATGCTATTAATAAACTTCGCAATTATAGAGATATAGAAGTAAACTTTAATGATAAAAACATTAAAGGAATATTTCGTTAATTATTAATTATTAAATATTTAGTTGTCTATATAGAGCAGTGGATGTATAATGGTTCTAACAACTTAATAAAGGATACCTTATGAAACTTATCACTTTGTTGAAAAAGTCTTTCCATGTTTTTGAGCGTGAAGATGAAAACGATGATGGAGAAAAAGTAAATACATTTGAAGTTTATGAAGAAGAAGATGATTGTGAACCCATTGGTATTTTTTATGAGTTAGAAGATGGTAATTTTAGATGGGGAAACATCTTCGGAAAAATCCCTCATAACACTGTTATGACAGAAGATGAGTTTAAAAATATTGTAAAAAATGGCAACTTTCTCTAATATTAGGGGTATTTATGACTGAAACAATTTTAAAAGAACATCCAGATTTTGTTGAGATCAATAAAATGTTCAATGATTTAAAACAAGAAGTAAGATCTAAAGCAGAAGATACTTCCAAACCCGGATTTGGTGGCGCATTTACTGCAGAAGAAATGAAATCAACAAACGATATTGCTTTTTCTATGTATAGTGGCGGTTATGAACAAAAACTTCATTCAAATAAGTTTGGGTTTAGCTTAGTTGAGAATTACACCTATGCTGATGGAACTGGGTATACTTTTTATACTGGTAGTATCAATGAGTTGCGAGCAGCCTATAATGAAGTATTCAAAGAACAGAAAGAAATGGATAACAAAGATGTTTCACCATCTGTAAAACGTGTTCGTCCATAATGCTATTATTAAAAGCGCCTTATGGTCATAATCGTGGAACAGGTGTAACACTACGATTTGATCATTTTAAATATGAACTTCCTTCTTTAAGGGAGTTCACTTTATTATTACTTGGATTTAGCTGTCATCCTCCAGCAATAAAAAAAATATATAATGCTCTAAAGTATTCAGGAGAATATACCTGTTATCTCCAAGCTTCGTGGTTTAGAGATCAATATTATTTTCTTGAACTTATTTTAAAAAAGTATTATATTGATCTTGATGTGTTCTTTTTTACTTCTGATAAAGATAAAGAAGAAGTTATGCACATATATAATTGTAATAAAGATAAACATTTAAATAAAGAAACAAATGAAGATTTTATTTTTAAGTTAAATAACGATTATTGTAAAACAGGCGAAAAATATTTAAAAGTGGCTTTAGAAAGATTTAATATAGAGTGCGATTGAGTCTCCTCGCTCTTTAAATCCCGATGAGATCTGCGTAGGCACCATAACAGAAGGTCGTCCTGTAAAAGGTAAGTTTTCTGTGATTAGGCAGCAGCTAATCAAATAGAAAAGGCTCGTAAGAGCCTTTTTTATTTATATATTCTTTCCACAATTTTTTCTCATAATTACCAAAAGAAATAAGCCTTGCCCCTTGAATCGGGGCTACTGACTTAATAGTTTGTATATACTGGTTTTCTCCAAAATTTTAACTCTGAATCACTGAACTGAATATCTTCTTTTAATATTTCTAGTAATGATTTAGTTCTTCTGTGTGAACCAGATATAAAATTCCATTCAGGAATATCAAAACTTATTACCTTCATATCACTTATCTCAGATATTTGACTAAATAAATCTGAAACATTAGATACTTCAAAATAGACTTTACTAAAACCATTTTTTTTACTGCCTGTTGTATAATATATAGGTATGTTATTTTGATATGCTTGATATACATTAAATAAGCTAGATTTTTCTGGATTTAAGGACTGGAAAACCAATTCTTTATGATATCCATCTTTACTTAACCTTGGATGTGGAGCTTTTAAATAAAAATCTTCGCGGAGATTTTTGATTTCTATTTTATCAGGTTCTCTAAATAAATACGCTAATACATTAATTAGTCCTAATCTGATATTTACAGCGTAAGATTGTACAAATATAGAATAACCATTATAGTCATAAACAGTTTTATTTTTAAAATCAACAAATGTAATACCATAAGTATGAGGAGCAAAAAAAGCCCAATCTCCATCATAATTTTGATGTTCCTCTAGAGTTTTAGCACTACGTTCCAAAGGATAGTTGTTCTCTTCAAGATATTTCTTTAACAATTATTCATCTAGTAAATATAGAATATTTGAAAAAGTCATATAATCAATGGATTTGTGAACTTTAAATGTAGAGATAGTATCATCAGAAAAACGGATAGCAATTGTAATTTTACTCATTTATATTCCTTATTTGTTTAACCAATATTTGATTTTTTCGGAAGGGATTATGTCAGAAATTTCATTTAGAAGTTCATTAATATGTTCAGCATCCGAAGAAATAATATTCCAATCAGGAACAGATATTTTGAGTGTATCGCTGTTTAATACTAATTCTGTTTGTTTACTTATTTTGTCTGAATATATCTGTAAAGCTTCTTGGAAAACATCAAAGATATTATCGGAAGTAATATCTTTATTATCATTGGAGTTATTTTCATTAACATAGAATATAGAGGCACCATACTTCAATGCTTGATATGTGTTGAATGGTATATTAAAAAATCGTTGATTCGCTTCAACGATATTAAAGTTTTCAAATAGTTTTTTTATATTTTCATCTATAAGATTATATTTAGAATCTGATGGAGTATAACTTCCAATTTCAAAATTAACAGAACTCATTGCATATTCTAAAAAACCTGAATAATTATTATAAGAGTGAACCTTCTTAGTGATAAAATCTATAAAAACAATGCCATAATCATATGGAGCAAAGAAAGATTTTTGTGAGTCATAATCATTGTGCTCAACTTCATTATTAGCACTAATATTTAAAGGGTATTTATTGATTTCTAAAAAATTTAATAATTTCTTTTCATCTAATAAAAATAAAATATTCTTAAAATCATTAAATTCTTTTGTTTTATGTATTTTAAAAGAAACCAATTGACCATCAGAAAATCTTATAGCCATTGTTAATAAGCTCATTACCTACCTCATTTAATTTAATATTATTATTAGCCAACATATTAATACATTTAATGAGAGAAATCAATAATATTAAGATTTTGTTTTATTGATTTATTTTTAAAGAAAAGGTATAACTTATAAATAAAATAAATAGAAATATGAGGATTATATGAAAAATTGGAACGACTTTTTTGAGCAAGAAAAACAAAAACAATACTTTAATAAGATTGTAAATTTTCTAGATGAAGAAAAAAAGAATGGGGAAATAGTATATCCACCAAGCGAACATATATTAAGTGCTTTTAATTATACGCCTTTTGAAAATGTTAAAGTGGTTATACTTGGGCAAGATCCTTATCATGGACCAAATCAAGCTCATGGCCTTGCTTTTTCAGTAAATAAAGGTGTTAAAGTTCCTCCTTCTTTAGCTAATATATATAAAGAGCTTGAGCAAGATATTCCCGGATTCAAAAAACCTTCTCATGGTTATTTAGAAAGTTGGGCGAATCAAGGAGTAATGATGCTGAATAACGTTTTAACAGTAAGAAAAGGATTGCCTGCATCTCACGCTAATGTTGGATGGGAGATATTCACTGATGCAGCAGTAGAATATCTAAATAAAAATAAAGAAGGATTAGTGTTTTTGTTATGGGGAAGCCATGCTCATAAAAAAGGAGGCGGTATAGACATTAAAAAACACTATGTTTTGAAAGCTGCACATCCATCACCTTTTTCTGCATATAGAGGTTTTTTAGGATGTAAGCATTTTTCAAAAACTAATGAAATATTAAGAAAGGAAGGAAAAACAGAAATTAATTGGTTTATCGAATAAAAGGAGATAGTTATGTTAAATAAAGACGAAATAAATGCTATAAATGCTGGTATTACTTTACTTGATTTAAAAATACATGAATCTTGGATGATGATGAAAGTAAATGCTAAAGAAAGCGAGTATGAAAAGTGTAATAAAAATTTTAGTTCTTATATTACTGCATTAAATGAATTCACATCAAAGATAAACTTTACTGGTGAAAGAGGGAATAGGGATAAATTCAATGTTACTGATGTTTTAATATTTAATGACATTGATAGTACAATTAAAAAAAATAGTGAGCTTCAATTATCTTTATTAGCATCAATAATAAAAGATGCCTCAAGTTTTGATAATATTCATAAAAATATAATCAGCTCAACATTATATATGCAAAATATAAGAGAATATATAAAATCTAATATGGCTGAATAAATAAAAAAATATCTATTTAAGAGCTTCTTTCCAAAGAAGCTTTTTTATATTTATTTTTAATAGTAGAATTCCTATTTTTATTGTGATTTTTATGATTTTAAAGCATTAAAAGTAAAGATAATTAAATAAAAAATTGCTCATATTTTTTTATTAATAATAATATCAATATGTTATGAAATAAAAGCAAAATAAACATAATTTGATACAATTTGACACCTTTCATTACTTTGATAAATATTGTTTAAATATTATAAAAATGGAGTAGTGTTTGTGAAAAAAAGCAAAGGTTTCACCTTAATAGAATTGATACTCGCTCTAGGCGTAGGCGTAATGGCCTCTTTTATTAAATTTCAGGATATGAGAAATGAACAGGATCTAATGAAGGCATCTGCTGCAGGAGAGCAGATACAAAGAATTGGTTATGCTGTTAATAATTATATATCACTTCGTTATGATAAACTATCAACCTTAGCTTCAAGTACAAGCCAAAGCAGTGATCCGGGACCAAGAACCTGTTCTGGCAATACATGTGTTATAACTGTTCAAACACTAAAAAATGAAGGTATATTACCTAACAGTTATGTTGATAGTAATGCCTTTAAATCACCTTATTCCATTGTTATTAAAAGAACGGGTTCAAGTCCCAACTATGTACTTGATGCATTAATTACTACATCTGCCTCATGGATAGAATCAGGTAATAATCCAAGGTATGATTTATTAGGTTATGCTATGCAAAAAGCCGGGATTGATAGTGGCATGACAAAATCTAACACAAAAGCTGATGGTTATAATGGTAGCTGGAGTGAACAGTCATCTTCATTTAGCAATATAACTAAGCCCGGACAGTTGGCTTTTAGAGCAGGATATAATGCATCATTGTATTCTGCTTTTCTAAGACGTGATGGTACCTTACCTATGACCGGAAACCTCAATATGGGAGGTAAAGATATCTATAATGCAAAAGATATGACCGCTTCCGGTAATGCATCGTTTGGTGGTAAAGGTGATTTTGGAGGAAATGTAACATCAGGTGGCACTGTAACAGCCGCAGGACAAGTAATAGCACATAACGGTTATGGTGATACAATCTCTTTTGGTGGGGACGCTCATGCCGATGATTATGAAATAACAATGGCACAGGATAAACCTTTATCTATCCATATGGCAAGTAATAGAAGTGATATAACAGCATTAAAAGTTACTGGTGGTCTTGCAACAACAGGAAATGGTTCATTTACTGGTGAGTTAGGAGCTAACGGAAATATAACAGCAGGTAAACAAATAATAGGTCATAATGGTGGTGGCGATACATTCTATATAGGTGGCGGTGATGCTAATGACTACGAATTTAGATTAGGTTCAGTTAAGCCATTAACATTATGGAGATCGGGTGGTTTATCAAATGAACAACGTCTTCAAGTATGGGGTCGTCAAGATAACATAGGAGATCTATCTGTCAGAGGTGATGGGAATAGTCAAGGTTATATAATAGCATCAGGAAATATAACTTCATCAGAAACAGTATCAGGTAAATATTTAAAAGCGAATAGCGTATCTGTTGCGGGAGCGTCTTGTCCATCTAATGGAATAATTTCTCAAGATAGTGAAGGTAAAATACTTTCATGTGTAAATGGGCAATGGAAGGGGCTTGGATCTAAAGGTTATAAGATATATAGTGGAAATAGTGGAAGAACAGCTTTAGCAACAGCCTCTGATCATCTTTGTTCTATACTTTCTTGGAGAAAGTATGGTAATTCAAGAAAAGGAGCATTTTACTTCACTATAGAAAATGGAAGATGGTATGTTCAAAATAATGGAGAATATATTCAAGTATTATGTACAGAAAACTCATAAAATAATAGCAAATATAAAAGGGGCAAAAGCCCCTTTTGTTTTGCATAGCATAGAGAATAATTATAAAATATAGATATTATTTAAATGAGATGATAAAAATGATAAAGAATACATCAACAGTTGATAAAAATACACTGATTAATGAAATTTTACATAATCATCTTTATGTTGATAAAGAAGGTTTTTTATTGAGATATATTTTAGAAGATTATCAAAATCATCCACATTATGCTACAGGTGTAAAAATTAGCTTGTATTATGATAATGGTGTTCCTGTTGCTTTGGCTTTTTATGATTTTACTCAATATTATACGATTCAGGTATTCACCAAAAAAGAATATAGAAATAAAGGAATCGCAAAAAATTTGATTTCAGACCTATTTTCACAACTCGATGATAAAGAAAAGAGAACAATAAGAGCAGGTTTTGGGGAAGATCAATGCTGCCATCTGTGGTTATCTCTTGTTAAAAATAATGTTATGAATGAAAACAATTTTGATGAGTTTGATGTTATAGAAAGAAAAGTTGATTCAAGTAAAGTTAAGTTTTTGCTTGAATCATTTAAGAAGGCTTCTTAAATAATAAATTTAATGTATTGCTTTCTATTAAAAGAAAATATAAAATGCTTGTGTAAGTTAACTAGACAATCGCTATCAGTAATGGTAGAGGAAAGTCCGGTCTCCGCAGAACAGGGTGCCAGTTAATGGCTGGTAAACTCCACCGTTTATTTTAAACTGTAAAATTCTGATCACATAATAAAAACGTAACTGTTTCACATTTGCGTAATAACATAGAATAAAATGTAACTATCGAAGGTAGTTGCATAAAAATCATATAAATTAAAACGTAATATCTAAGATATTGCGTAAAAACATCATATAATTGTTGAGTTTAAAATAGTTATTTTAAGCTCTTATTTCCTGACGCATAGCGACTGGAAATAAACAGCTCTTGGCATAACGGAATACCAGTACTGCTCAGCATCAAAAATGATATCTTACTTAATACAGGCCCTGTATTAAGGTCTATGCTCTCACCTCTTTTCGATACTGTTTTGTGCAGGTGTTTTAACTTGGACCAGCCGGAGGCTGCTCCTGCGTCTAATATCATCTTTCTTAGTGATATCCTCTCTACCGTTATTACACCTGCTTTATCTTTTTTAA
>PPYF01621388.1_pt1 | contig 16362 bp, 13 predicted proteins | sample 1559871 | NCBI WGS metagenome assembly PPYF01 (sample SAMN08240021, study PRJNA423297) | Human gut metagenome, whole genome shotgun sequencing project.
GTTGAAATAGAATATGAAATAAAACAGGCGAAAGGACAACAGCTTTCGCCTGTTTTTCAAAGTGAGGGATTTATGTTGCGGATGAGCAGAAAAACAAAAGCGAATTTAGTAGCTTACTTATTTATTGCGCCGAATTTCCTTTGTGTAATTTTTTTTATGTTGCTCCCAATTCTATTTGCCGGATTTATCAGCTTTTTCCACTGGAACTATGCGCAAGGATTCGGAAGTTGGGAATTTGTTGGATTAGGCAATTTCATTAAAATGTGGTCTGATCAATGGTTTTTGGATTCGTTTTGGAATACAATTATATTTTCGTTTAGCGTAGTACCGATTACAATCATTTTATCAATTATATGTGCGGAACTTATTGATAAATTCACCTATGGGAAGCGCATTATCCGTCTGGCAGTATTTTTGCCATATATTTCAAATATCGTTGCAATTTCTGCTGTTTGGACAATGATGTATTCCTCCTATGGACCAATTAATGAATTCCTGAAGTTTATCGGTATCCAAAATCCTCCGGCGTGGCTTGCGGACTATGATTGGGCTTTGCCTGCGATGATTATTGTTACGGTGTGGATCAATGTAGGCTATAATATTCTGATTTATTTTGGTGGGATTCAAGCAATACCGCATGACTATTACGAGGCTGCTCAGATTGATGGGGCAAATAGTTTACGACAGTTTTTCTCTGTTACGGTTCCATCGTTGCGTTCTACAACATTCTTTTTGATTATTACGGACTTGATTAGTACATTCCAAGTCTTTGGCCAGATTATGGTTATGACTAAGGGCGGGCCTGGAACCTCAACGCATGTTTTAAGTTATTATATCTACACAACAGCCTTTAATTTTTATGATATGGGTTATGCATCGGCCATTTCGTGGGTGCTGTTTGCGGTTATTTTAGTTATCACATTAATTCAATGGAAAGGGCAGAAAAAATATGATTAAAAATAAAATCGTATATACTGCAACACATCAAAAGGCCAGTAGGATTATTGTGACGGTGCTCATGGCCGCTTTTGCGATTGGAATGGTTATTCCATTTATTTGGATGCTTTCTTCTTCATTCAAAACAGCAAGTGAGGTTATGCAATTGCCAATAAAGTGGATTCCTAATTCCTTTGACTTGCGAAACTACAAAATAGTTTGGAACATCGGTGATTTGGCACCAAGAGATTATCAGTTTGCAAATGCATATATAAACTCCATTGTTGTAGCAGTCATTACAGTCGTGAGTACTTTATTAACAAGTTCTCTCGCTGGTTACGCTTTTGCAAAGATGGAATTCAGAGGGCGCAATATACTTTTCCTGATTTATTTGGCAACTATGATGATTCCATCTTCTGTAACGTTGATTCCCAAATTCGTTATTTTTGAACAAATTGGTTTTATTGGAACGCTGCTTCCTATTATTATTCCGCGAATGGTATCTGTTACCGGTACATTTTTTATGCGACAGCATTATATGGAGATTCCAAATGAAATTAAAGAAGCAGCGATTGTTGACGGAGCGGGGGAATTTAAAATTTGGTTGCGCGTGATGCTTCCGATGACGAAACCGGCATTTGCATCACTTGGTGTGCTGGCATTCCTTTGGAATTGGAACAATTATGATGAGGCGCTGGTATTCCTAACACGGTCTGAGTGTTATACGATACCAATCGCTCTAAATAACTTTATAGAAGAGGTATCCACACAATACAATCTGATTATGGCGGCGGCGGTATCTGCGCTTATTCCTGTGTTCATTGTTTTTGTACTGTTTCAAAAACAGTTGATTGTGGGTCTTACAGCCGGCGCTGTAAAAGGATAAAAATGATATGAGAGGGGTTTCAAAATGAATTTGGTTAAATATGAAAAACAATTTGCGCCGGAGAAGGATTTCTATGATGTAGTAGTAATTGGCGGTGGTTCAGCGGGTATTTGCGCTTCAATTGCTGCGTCAAGAAATGGCATGAAAACACTGTTGATAGAGAATACTGGTTGGTTGGGTGGCATCGGAACGACCGGAGCGATGGTTGAGTTTGGCCCTATTGTACGAGGTGGATTGAGAGTTTTGGGAGGAATTCCCTATGAACTCATGCAGCGCATGAAAAAATTCGGCGGTGCTGAACTGAGAAATGAGACGGAGGATATGTGCTTTGCAGCGGAAACATTTGCGCATACAGCGATGCTGATGTGTGAAGAAGCTGGTGTGGAATTGTTGCTGCATGCCAGATTCATTGATAGCGTCATAGAAAATGGGAAAATCAAAGGGGTCATCGTTGATACAAAAGAAAAAACGATGATGATTTGTGCAAAAACATTTATTGATTGTAGCGGGGACGGAGATGTCTTCTTTAAAGCAGGTATTCCATATGAGTTAGGCAGGGCTTGCGATAATAATATGCAGCCAATGACACTGGTCTTTTTTGTCAACAATGTGAATTATAAAAAGTTTCAAGATGAGGTTGACAAAGAGAGCAATGGTGACCCTGATCCATATTTTGTCAAGCTTGTTGCGAAAGCAAAAGCTGACGGAAAATTCACAATTCCTATTACGCGCCCCGGCTCGACAGGCCCAGTACCGCGCTTCGGTCGGCCATACGACCTTTCATGTTGCGAAGTGTTTGTCAATGGTACAAATATCGTGGGAAAATGTGGTGTGAATGCAAAGGATTTAACACAAGCAGAGTTGACAACACGTAAGCAAGTGTATGTCATGTATGATTTTCTGAAGGCATATGTGCCTGGATTTGAAGAATGTTATATTAGTCATGTGCCAACTGAGATTGGTGTGCGAGAAACAAGAAGGCTCAGAGGTTGCTACATGCTGACAAAAGAAGATTTGTTGACTCAGAGAAAATTTGAAGACCGCATTGCGATTGGTTTCAATATGATTGATATCCACCAAGTGGCAGGAGAAGACTTTGATTTGACGCATTTCGCAGATGGTGAATACTATACAATTCCCTATCGTAGCCTAATCTGTGATGGACTTGAAAATTTGATTGTAGCAGGAAGGTGTATTTCTGCCACGCATGAGGCTTTAGGAGCTGTCCGAGTTATGGTAAACACAATGCCGATTGCAGAGGCGGCAGGGACTGCGGCCGCAATAGCTGTAAAATCAGATAAAGCATTCTCTCAAATTGATATTAATTTACTCCAAACTACCTTGCGGAAAGCGAATGCAATATTAGAAATCGAAACAGGAGGAACGATATGATGTGGAAGAAGAGCCTTTCATTTGTATTGACATTTGTGATGCTCTTAGTAGCCTTTCCCACTGGAGCTTTTGCGGAGGAAAATATGATTGAAGTATGGATAGTAGATTCATATCGGAATGTATTTCGTTCGGACGCGCCGAACGAAGTAAAAGAAATCAGTTTGACAATGGCCCAAAATGAGTATGAATCCACACAGATTGTCTTAAAGGGAATAGAAGAGTTTACAATCAATTCGATTTCCTTTTCAGATTTAGTGTCATCAGAAGCAACAATTCCGGCTGCTAACATTTATTATAATCCGGTTGGCTATGAATATCTTCCGCGAAGCAGTTCGGGAATTACAACAAGTATTCGTCCGGGAGATGGTTATTGTCCAGAATGGTTGTTAAATAATCAAAGCATAGCGGTGGCCGCCAATACAGCACAATCGCTTTGGATAACTTTCTATGTGCCCAAAGGGCAAACAGTAGGTACATATAATGGAACTGCTACTGTGCAGACGACAAAAGGAAATCTTGCCGTAAATATTTCAATTGAAGTTTGCGATGTAGAAGTTCCAGACGGTAAAGATGCGGAACTCAACTTCTATTTCTGGCAGGCAACAGCGGGCTGGTATAATAAACCCAAGGCAGAAGATCAGATTGAACGCTACTTTGGCAATGATTATTGTAGGTACAGCGATAAGTGGTGGGATCTCATGGGGGAATTTGCGGATAGTTGCAGAAGAAATAGAAACAACTATTTAACTGTTCCAACTGTAAACCTTCTTTATGATGGAGGGACGGTACTGAACCCTGATGGCTCCTACACTTTTAATTGGGAAAAGTTTGATCAATTTGTCAGCTTTATGCTCTCGGAAAACTGGATAAAGGGGCTTGTGGGGAATCAACTTGCGTATAGACCCAGTTGGGAAAAACCATATTTAGCATATATTATAGGCTGTAACGAGGATGGTACAGCAATTGGTAAGAATGTTGATATTGCATCTGATGAGGCTGCTAACTGGTTTTCTCAATTCTTGCCAGCGCTTCAGGAACACTTGGACTCTAAAACTATTACGGGTACGCAGAAAACATGGCTTGATATTTGGGAACAAACGATTGTTGATGAGCCATATAGCAGTCAAAATTCAGCGGCATGGGTGAGTTTGTACAACTATGTTGCGCAATATGCACCTTCATTTAAAACGCAAGAAGCAATTCAGACAAGGGGATATTTAGAAAATTATGAGGGTAAAATGGATTGTTGGGTACCCCAACTTGACGTTTTAGCAAATAACCTTTCTTACTTTAAAACACGGCAAAATTTAGGTGATGAAGTATGGTTCTATACTTGTTTAGCTCCTAAGGGGAATTACTTAAATCGTTTTATAGATCAGCCTGTCTGGATAGGACGGTCATTGATGTGGCTAGTCTATCGGTATGGTGTGGAGGGCTATTTGCATTGGGGCTGGAATGCGTGGCACTATGCCCAGCCGCGTGATCCCTATGGCGATTGCTATTCTGTGTGGCCGGATGTAGAAAATGGAACGATAACAGAAACCATCCGTCTTACGGCGCTTAGAGACGGTGCAGAAGAATATGAATTGCTGCGTATTCTTGAAAGAACTCAACCAGCTGCAGCAGACGCGCTTTGCGAGCAGGTTGTCAAATCCGGAACACAGTATACCTCTGATCCAGAGGTGCTACGGGATATAAGAAATACCTTGATCCGTGCTGCGGCGGGAGAAATACTCGATACTTCTCTAATGACAGAACTGCCATTTGTTGAAAATTTTGAAAATGGTAGTATTTCATGTACTGTTGTTAATGGGACATGGAACATCGAAACTCGCGATAACAATACTGTATATGCACAAGCAGACGCCAGTTCGGAAGCAACAGTATTACTTGGACCCTCCGGTAACAACTATTCTGTGCAGACTGATTTAGCTGTCGATAGCTGGTCGAACGGAAAAGCAGTAGGAGTGCTGGGGCGTTATAGTAATCAAAATAACTACTATCTATGGAGAATAGGAAATGTTGGGGGGGGATAATAGACTTCAACTATTGCGAAAGCTAAATGGGCAATTTACAACATTATACGAACAACCTGCACCTTTTGATGCCTTTGAACTCAATAATCTCAAATTAGTACTGTCTGATTCCACATTAAAAGGTTATCTTAATGGTGAATTAAAAGTGCAGATTAATGATTCTGCATTAAGTAGCGGACGCGCTGGAGTTCGCAGTTACGCAACAGACTTTTATTTTGACGACGTTTGCGTCACTGATATCGCAATGGATTCAGTGGAATATCTTCCTCAGACTGCGGTATTTAGCGATATTGAAGGTTGGAAAAAGATAAGTGGTACATGGAGCATAGAACAGTTAAATGGGTCAACAGTCTTTACGCAAACGTCATCAGTAGGGGCTGCTTTGGCACTTTGGGGTCATCCGCTTTGGAAAAACTATACGGTATCGACAGCCATTCGTGTTGATCAACTCAATGGTGATTCCTCGGCAGGGCTGATTTGTGGTGCTACTGACAACATGAATTATTATCTGTGGCGTGTTGCACAAGACAATTTAGGAAATCAACTTTTGCAGTTGTTTAAGTGTGATAATGACAATTTTACGAAACTTTACACAGAATCAATAAGCGGGACTTTACTGGGTAATGATACTTTTTTAGAAGCAGTTGTTAATGGAAGTACTGTAATTGTAAAATACAATGGGCAGGAAAAGTTCAGATACACCAGTGATTCTGAAATACAGGGACAAGTTGGTTTCAGATCATTAAACGCTACATTTAAAGTGGTTTCGTTGAATGTTGCAGATGAATCGACGGAGTCTGATGTTTCTGTTGTAGAGACATATGAAAACGAGGAAATCGCGATGTCCGATTCTAAAATTTAGTCACCGGCGAGGTCGCAGATAGCGTACGGATAAAGAAACACTTACACCTCGAAAATTACTATTGGTATAAACAGAGAATTTAGAAGAAAGAAAAAGCGGGAAAAGTACTATATATAACGGCGCATTCTATAAGAAAGGGCGCTTTGAGAGATAATCTGGGTCTGTGCTCAGGACACTCTCAAAGCGTCCTTTTTCTGCTATTCGAAGATTTAGAGTTGTAAAACACAAAAAAGATGAAATGAGCTTTATTGAATAATGACATTATAGATTCGATACAGTGTTGTATGGTGGTATTTATTACTACATTGTTTTTTTAAGTGTAGGTTGTCGATCACCTCCTATCGATTTGGACTTTTCACATTTCAAATCGATAGGAGGAAAGAACGATGGCGTACAACCATCGAAAAGCGGAGCTGGAATGGCTTAACTGGAAAGAGAAAGAAGAAAAACAGCTGCGGGAGTTGGAAGTAAACGAAGATGTTATCCAGCGTCTGCATACATACGATTGGCAGCAGTTCAATAAAGAGCGACGTTTTCTGCAGCGTTGGAAAGATGAGGCGCCGAGTGGCGAAATCCTACATAAAAATCATGTTCGAGAGATTCACTCGGCAGATGAACTATTGGATGAGATTGAAAATGAGAAATTATTTGTGCTCTTGAATACAGTGGACAGGCTCACGCTTGAAATACTTGTGATGCGGATGCACGGATATTCGAGCAAAGACATCTCAGCCAAAATGCACCTGACTGTCAATGCCATTGATCTACGCCTATACAAGCTCAAGAAAAAATTAAAAAATTTTTTATAACAGGGAAAGATTTGTGCCATTTTCCTGGGCTATTAAGTGAGAGGCGATAAAAAACACCGCTCACTGTAGCTTGACAACCGCATACCAGCACGGTAGGTACGTTCCCGCCCATACGAGCGACACCGGGAAAAGCGCCATGACGTGCAGACGGCCGTATGTCTTCCCTCCGCGGAGGACAGACATATGTGTCAGCCTGCGCCGAGCGATCCATTTTGCCCGAAAAGAGGATCAAGCAGGCTTTTTTGCGTTTGACTATGGAGCGGGGGATAATGACACGCCTGTTGCCCGGCACACAAGACCGGGTGGCCGACCTCGGGTTGTAATCAGTAAGACCCTTGGGGAGCCAGCGAGCGGTTGTAAGCGATCGACCCGCCTGCCGTGTTCCCATGTGCGCGGGGGGCGAGCTGCAAATACGGCACAGAAAACCAAATCAGGAAGATGAAAACGACACTGTCGTTGACGTCAAATCCGTGCGGCGCAGAGGTAAGGCTCTGTGCCGCATCAGTTTGCCGCCAACGGCGGGGAGGATCAGGAGAATGCCGTATGGAACAAAGAAAATCCTATGAAAAGGCACATGCTTTAATCGAACACATTTTTTGTGACGTATTGCCGGAAAATGGGCTTATGGTACGGGAGGCACAGATCGCTCTATGCCATGAGATGCTGGACGCATTGATGCTGAACCGTATCGCACTTTGCGACGCAGGCGTGGGGATTGGCAAAACACACGCCTATCTGGTAGCATGCCTGTTGTGGCAAATTTATCGTCCCGCACATCTGCCGTGCACGGTGATTATCTCAACCTCCAGTGTGGCGCTGCAGAATGCGATTGTAAGGGAGTACCTTCCATTTTTGTCGCGTGTGCTGCTGAAAATGGGAGTCATAGACAAGCCGATCCATGCAGCTGTGCGGAAAGGAAAAGAGCGCTTTGTATGCGAAGCGCGGCTGTCGGAGCGGTTGGTGCAGATACGGAACAAGACACAGGCCGGCAACCGGCAAAAAGCGGCGCTCCAAGTGTTGGGAAAGACATACGACTTGGACGAGGCTGTGGACATTTCAGAATTTGACCGCAGTCATGTGTGTGTGCCGCCCTTTTGTCCTCATAACTGTGCCGTGCGGGATTTTTGCCGGTATCAACAGTATCTGCGGAGTGCGAGGGGGGCGGATGTTACAGTACAGGTCTGTAACCATAATTTTTTGCTGGCTGACGCGGAGCATCGCCTGCAGGGGATACGACCATTGTTAAAAGAACACCATATTCTTGTCGTGGATGAGGCGCATAAGCTGCCGGAAGCGGCTCGGCAGATGTACAGCCGCAGTGTATCGCAGGAAAAACTGCGCACATTTTGCCGATTGCTGCAAAGAGAACATTTGACACGGGAAGCCAGCCGGTTGGCTGAATCACAGGAAGCGCTTTCTGCAACTTTGGAACGGGATGACCGGCTGGAGGAAGAAGCAAGGGTCACATTTGTCCTCACACCGCCTCGCGCCCGCGCACTGGAATTTGCCGTCACATGTCTGCGGCAGCTTGCCGCACATTTGACGCATTGCCTTTCCGAATGGATGGTGAGGCAGCTAAAGGATATGGCAGATACGCTGGAGATATTCCAGAGAGAGGACCCTTGCTGTGTTCTCTATGTGCAGTATGACAAGACGGGGGCGCCCACGCTATGCGCGATCAGCCGGGAAGTGCCTGCGCAGCTGGAACGAGCGTTGTGGGCTTCGGGGAAAGCTGCGATCCTCACTTCCGGCACCTTGGCTTCCGGCAACAGTTTTACGCGGATTAAGCAGATGCTGGGGCTGGAAAGAAATATTCGAACCAGTTTCTTTGAAGCATTGTCGCCGTTCAACTACAAACAAAATTGCCTTCTGTACATTCCCGGAGATATGCCCCCTCCCAGCAACACGAAAAATGTGGATATACTCGCGCAGCGAATTGAAGAACTGACGGAAGCCACATATGGCCATGCGCTGGTGCTGTTCACATCCTATCGCTTGATGGGCGAAGTACACGCAATGCTACAGAACCGCCTGCCGTTTCCCCTGCTGGAGGCGTGGCGCAATGGGCAGCAGATTATCCGTCTGTTCAAGAGCCTGCCCAATGCCGTGCTGTTCGCAGCTGGCCCGTGCTGGGAGGGGATAGATTTTCCGGGAGATATGGTGTCGCTGTTGGTGATTGCACGCTTGCCGTTTCCTGTGCCGGACCCCCTCAGTGAAGCGGAGCAGAAGCAATATCCCAGCCTGCATGACTATATCCAGACCGTGGTGTTGCCGGATATGCAGCGCAAATTGCGGCAGGGATTTGGACGGGCGATCCGAACAGAAACGGATACTTGTGTGGTGGCGATTTTGGACCAGCGCGCAGAAAAAGGGCAGCGATACCGTAATGCTGTGCTGGAGGCGCTGCCCAAGTGCCGGATAACGGACAATATGGAACAGGTGGCCCAATTTATTCAGGAACAAAAAGGGCCTGAATATTTTGTGTGAAGCATCATGGAAATACCTGCACCTTACATTATTATATATAGGAGAGAGAACCGCATGAATCAGAAATACTTAATGGGCATGGCTTCGGAAGGCGTTCAGACCATTGTGTTTGCAGCTGCTGCGCCTAATGTGGCCGCGTTTATCCAGCAGAATAAGGCCGCGCCGGAACTGACTGTCTGTACGTTGGATTACAAAATGCTTTTGACGGCACGTATGGACCGAATCGATGCCTGCCCGGACCGCGCTTTTTCAGTAAATGAACTGCTGCCTGTCATTGTGCCAATGCAGACGGGTTTGGTACAGGATGTGCCATTGGCTGCTGTGCCGCGTGAGAGTGTACAGAATGAGAACTGCCCAGCCCCGGATTGGAATTATCTGCATTGGGCCGGATACAGCAATGAAAAATATCAAAAGATCATGGATGGCAGCGCATTGCTTGAATATGACCTGGGTGGTGAAAATATTCCGATGGAACTGCGGATCGGCCAATATCAGGAGGGAGGCGGGCTTGCCATTGAGCTGGTGTCATGGGCAGGGCGGGAGCCGGAGGATTGGGAAGCGCTTACTACAAACTTGTGTGTGCCGTGCGAAAGGGAGCATGCTTTTGTAAATATCAACAACCCGGATGGGCAGGTGGTCTGTCAGTGGATTGAGAAAAACGATTTAGGCAAAGCGACAGGCAGACAGCAGCGAAGCGGATTTTGCACTTATCCTGAGTATCACTTTAATCCCCAGCGGTTGAAAAAACTGGATCGAGAGGGGTATGAAAAGTACCTTACTTCACTTCAGCAGCGGGGGAGAAAAAGCAAATCTGAGGGGAGGCACGGAAGATGAGCGATGAATTAAAACTATGGGCGTACGCCCGCAGCAGCTCTCCCCGCCCGGGGGGATTGATTCGTCAAATGGAAGGACTACTTGCTGATGCAGGGCGGAATGGGTGGCAAGTTGTTGGAGCATCGCAGGATATGAGCACAGGGAAAACGTTAGCACGGATGGGACTGCGCGAAGCGCAAAGAGCAATTTGGATGAAGCAAGCAAATGGCATCCTCGTGGAGAGTGTCGGGAAAATAAGCCATGAATACTACACAGCGCTGCGAGTCCTTGAACTTTTGCAGGATCACAGCGCTGTTTTGATTTGCACGCAGACTGACATCAGCTACGAACTACATATCAAAGGATTATCTCAGGCGCTGTGGCAACGAGCGGCACAAAAAGGATTGGGACTGCCATGGCAGATAGGAGGTGACAGCTTTGCCCAAAGCAATTGAACAACCGGAAATGATTGAACGGGAGTATGGCCAATATCGTGCTAAAATTTATTTTGCAAGGGAAAATATACCGGACGCAGATGACAAGATATTGGATACTATCATGCAGAGCTATCGGCAGAGAATAGCGAGGGAAAGCTAAGAAGTATGCCAGACCATAAAGCAACGGTATAAAGAAATGAAGCCGCGAGATAAATCAATTCCAGATAAGATGATAGGATGCTGCATTTTGTGAGTAGTTTCTGCAAATTACTGCATCTGGTATAGTTCTTACAATGTTGCATCCATATCCACCGCCAAAGCGGAATAAAAGAACGCGAAAGCCCATGACAGTTTTATGTTCTGCGAGATTTCTCATCTTTATTTTAAAAGTAAAAATGGGCTGATTTGAGCACTTCCTAATAATAGAGTGGGAAATCCGCTCATGCTTCTTTTTAAAATAAATATTCGCTAATAGCGAAATTTTATCTTGACAAGAGAGGGGAAATTTGCTATCATATCATTGCAGCGAAAAGTAGAGGAATAAGTCCCTACTGGTTTTAGCCCCTAAACTGGAGTGCTTATGCACTCGCGGAACATCTTTAAGGTGTTCTACCCTACGGGGGCGGCACACGGCTTGACCGCCCGATGCGCCGTCGCCCGGCATGGCCCAAGCCGGGTGCTTGGCCCATGCCCAAAGAAATTAGATGGGTTGTCCTGTATGCACCAACTCTTTCCCGGGTGGGGGTCACATCAACTATATTTCGTGACCCTCGAAAGAGGTATACTATGAACAAGTATAAAAAATCGCTGTTCATGCAGGACAGTCCCGGCAACTCGTCGAACCCCCGAATTTCTCACCGTTTCAAGTTCAAGTGCAAATGGCGCAAGACCGTATTCCGGTTAGCGTTTAAGGCTCTTGAAGTGCTGTTGGTGGTTTTACAAATCATCCAGTGCTTTTGTGAGATGTTCAAGAAGTAAGACGAGGTGGTGCAGCAAACGGGAAGCCCATCTAATTTTTGTTTATTAGGCCAAGTGGCTTTGATATTATAGATCGAACCTAAATAGCTGGGAGGTGGCAAGCATAATTGGAGATGTATTGAAGCGTACGCGTATCATTTATGGATATAAGGCCAGTGAAATGAGTTCAGAACTTGGCATCTCTGCGAGTTACCTTTCGGAAATTGAAAACAATAAAAAGCAACCATCTTTGGAATTACTACAAAAATATGCGGATATTTACGGTATCCGATTATCTTCTTTGATATTACTTTCTGAAAACATGGATGAAGCAGAAAAGTCCGGCAAAGGAACTGCCTTTGTCAGAAACATGATGGCACACTTGATACAAAGTATGTCTGCGGCAGCAGGTGATCCAGATGAAGAATAAAGCGCCGATTAGAAAATATGACATCACTCAATGTGCTCTTTATAAATGCCGGACGAAAAAGCGTCTTGAACATCTTCTGTGTCTTGAACCCGGTGGTCTCAAAATAATTGATAGTATCATCGGGTATCACAAATTTGAAATCGATAAAAAGCATTCTAATGAAAAAAGGGAGATAACTGCTCCGGATAAGATACTTAAAGTTATCCAGCGCAGAATCCTTTACCTGCTTCACCGGGTTATCCGGCCTGAATGGCTTATCTCTGGAGAAAAGCAAAAATGTTATATAGACAACGGAAAGGCACATCTCGACGGAAAATATGTTCTGACTATTGATATTAAAAAGTTCTATGATAACTGTACGCGAGAACCTGTGTACCAGTTTTTTGTACAGAAATTGAAAACTTCCCCTGATGTGGCTAAAAAACTAACTGACATCATAACATACAATGGTGGTATCCCAACCGGGTGCCCAACAAGTCAGATTATGGCTTTCTATGCTTATTCTGATATGTTTTCGGAAATCTCTGATTTGGCGAAACAATGCGGTTGTAAATTCACTTTGTATGTGGATGACATGACTTTCTCCAGTAAAGCGCCGTTTTCTCCTGCTCAGTTGAGTCAAATGATTGATTGTGTACTGAGGAAGTATGGGCACAAACCTAAATACTCCAAAGTAAAATTTTATGGACTTTCCAGCTACAAGCCAATTACCGGAACAGTTGTCACTCCTAAACATTCTCTTGTTGCACCCAACGGGCTTCAAAAGACTATATACAATGCATTTCAGACAGTAAAACCGCTCATTGGCGCTGAAAATTGTTCAGAAGAAGATGCAAAACAAATTCTTTCGTTAAAAGGACGGATACAAGCAGCCCGTAATATCGAAGAAGGAAAATTCCCTGAGATTGGGCGGCTGACGAATCAGATTAAGATACCAGAAAGTCAAACAGCCTCAAGGCAAAAAAGCTATGTTCGTAGGAGCAAAAAAATCCGAATAACTCGAAACGCAGTTGCTAAGTAATACAGCGGAAGCGTCACCTTCGGTTTGCGTCGAGGGTAATGCCCCGCTTTTTTGTTTCAATACTAATATTCGGGATGTGAAGGAAATGAAAGAACTATAGGTGCTTTAATGATGAGTCTGAACAGTTGGAAAATAATCGCTTTATACAGTATCATTTTATAGTAAAATGGATTTAGGCGGAAAGGGTAAATTTCAATGGAGAACGATAAGCTGCAGCTTTTTGAAAATAAAAAAATCAGAACGGCGTGGGACGAAGAACAAGAAGAATGGTACTTTTCTATTGTTGATGTTGTCGCTGTTTTGACTGATAGCCCAAATCCGCAAACTTATTGGCGGGTAATGAAAAAACGATTGAAAGATGAAGGAAATGAAACCGTTACAAACTGTAACGCTTTGAAAATGACCGCTGCCGATGGGAAAAAGCGATTAACTGATGTTGCTACAACAGAACAGCTTTTGCGAATCATTCAATCTATCCCCTCGCCAAAAGCGGAACCATTTAAGTTATGGCTTGCAGAAGTAGGGCGAGAACGCATAGAAGAAACCATAGATCCCGAACTGACCATAGACCGTGCCCTTGACACATATTTGAAAAAAGGCTATTCCCGCGAGTGGATTAACCAGCGTCTGCAGGCAATCCAGGTGCGCAAGGAACTCACTGATGAGTGGCAGGACAGAGGTGTACAAAAAGGGGTTGAATTTGCGATGCTTACCGACGAGATCACTCGTGCATGGTCGGGTATGACGACGCGGCAATACAAAAAGCTAAAAGGTCTAAAAAAGGAAAATCTGCGAGACAATATGACGACACTGGAAATTGTATTGAATATGCTTGCAGAGGCCACAACAACAGAACTGTCAAAGGTACACCAGCCGCAAGGCTTTGAAGAAAACCGTGAAATAGCAAAACGTGGCGGTAGTTATGCTGGGGAAACGCGAAAATCCATCGAAGCGGACACAGGACGGTCTATTATTACTTCCGAAAATGCGGTGCAATTAAATACAGTTGTAACAGATATGATCGAAGGTGTTGTCAACGCGGAGGATAAAGAAGGGGAAAACAAAAAGTAGGGAAAACACGGTGAAATAGAAATTGTATCAGCAAAGCCGGGCGCAAACAGCGTCCGGCTTTGCCTTTAATGTCAGAAAATCGAAGGTGAAGTGCTGCGGTTCATATAGCTTTTAAAGGCGTTTTTCTCCGTTTTGGTGATAGCTTTTCCTTATATAATAAGGTAATGTTGAGTAGGGAAACGGAGAACCGTTCCCAAAGAACCTTGAAAACAGAATAGCTGATCTGAATTGCAGGCGCTACCTGCAAGGAGGACAGAGCAGTGGATTATATCAATGAATATGGAAAAGTAATCAAGATACCAGTATCCGATGAAGTATGGCTGGATGATGCGTTTTTTGAAAGGGAGATGTCTAAGCTGCCGCCCGATGCGCCACGCGCGGGACTCGCCTACCGTGTTTCGACCAAAGGGCAGGTGGACCATGATGATATCCCAATGCAGAAAATCGAGTGCCGTAAATTTTGTGTACAGCATGGCTGGCGCGTTGTAGCTGAGAAATCAGAAAAGGGCGTGTCGGGTTCAAAGGTGTCGGCGCAGAAGCGGGATGCGATCCAATATTTTAAGTCGATTGCCGAAAATGGAGAAATCGATATTTTGCTGCTGTACATTTTTGACAGGCTGGGCCGTATCGAAAGTGAGACGCCCTTTGTGCTGGAATGGTTTGTAAAGCACGGCGTCCAAGTGTGGAGCACACGCGAGGGTGAGCAGCGCATTGAGAACCATACAGACAAACTGCTGAACTACATACGTTTTTGGCAGGCAGCGGGCGAATCGGAAAAGATAGCGGAACGCGTGTCAACGCGAATTCGGCAGCTTAATTCAAGCGGATACTATTCCGGCGGCACAGTGCCATACGGATACCGGGCTGTTTACAAAGGACGGACGAACAAGAAAGGCCTGCCGGTGAAAGATCTCGAAATTGAACCGGCAGAAGCTACGATCGTTCAAGAGTTGTTTGGAAAAACTGCGTATGAAGGGCAGAGCTCTTATATGCTGGCCGAGTTGTTGAATCAGCGAGGACTACGCACACACAGCGGTGCGAAATTTACCTCTAACCATATCCTGCGCATCATTCGGCACGAGGGCTATACAGGCTACATTATTACGCATAGTGTTCGTTCGCAGCACATTCCAGAACTGCAAATCGTTGATATAGAACTATTTAAAGAAGCTAACAAAATGGTGAGCCTGCGGTGCAATGCAAATGCAGAAGCCAGAAAGGTAGATCAAAAGGCAGAAAACAATACGCTGCTGGCGGGCATTGTGTACTGTGCGCACTGTGGCGCCAGAATGTCGGGTTTTATGCATATGGATCGATACAAGCTGAAAAATGGAAAGGTCGTGGAAGCGCTTAAGCCTAAGTACAACTGCTTTCAGAGGGCGCAGCATCTCAGAAAATGCGATGGCCAGGCACTTTATCTGGCTGATCGGGTGGACGCCGTTGTACTAAATGTTGCCAGAGAATTATTTGGCAGCATTCAGCGCTCACCGCGCGACAGGATGATGGAGGAAAAGATTCGGCAGGAGTACAAAGAAAGGCAGAAGCAGAAACATACCCTTGAGAAAAAGCTGCAGGATTGTGAGCACGCGCTTGAACGGTATGAGAACGAAGTGCTGAAATGCCTGGAAGGGCGGAGCAGTTTTTCAGAGGAAATGCTGGCACGCTTGATCGCAAAGGCAGAAAACGAACTGAAGATTGCCCGGCAGGAATACGCAGCGGCGGTTTTGGCAGTTGACAATGAAAAGGAAATTGCGAGAAAAATAAAGGAATGCTACAATCACTTTTGTGGGTGGGCGGAAGAATTTGAAATGGCCTCCCTCGCGCGCAAGCGTGTTATACTCAGCCAGCTGTTTGAAAGAGTGGAAGTCGGAAGGGGATACGAAGTAACTGTCCATGTAAACATGAGCTACCAGCAATTTGTAAACATGGGAGAGCCGAACGAAAAAATGAAGATTACACAAATAAGTGCCACAGACGAGGAAGTGGCATAGGGCAAAAGGCTGCTCACTGCTCTGAGGTAGAACGTTTATGGTGTGTGTAATAACAACTGTTGACATTTGTTGACAAGCATGATAGAATTTTACTCGCAACAAGAGGGATGACCTATTGGGAATGCCTATAAACTGGGTGCATGCAAAATGCTCCGGTTGGTAGAGCAGCTGACTCTTAATCAGCGGGTCCCGGGTTCGAGTCCCTGTTGGTGCACCAAAAACCGTCTCTTCGGA
>PPYF01065784.1_pt1 | contig 16356 bp, 10 predicted proteins | sample 1559871 | NCBI WGS metagenome assembly PPYF01 (sample SAMN08240021, study PRJNA423297) | Human gut metagenome, whole genome shotgun sequencing project.
GCACCTACCTTTAACGTGTAAAAACCGTTATCCAGAGGAAGCTCCAGGTTACGGGTAGAGAAACGAATATCATCCAATTTATATGTACGGAGACGAGTATCAACAGCCAGCCCCTCAATAAACAGGTTAGTCGTATCTAACTTCTGATGTTGCAAAGAATCGCTCTTCCCATAATAGGCATAACGGATGTTCGCATCCTTCAAGCTAAAGCGACCTAAAAAGATTCGTCCGGCAACTTTCTCCAAAGCTGTATATAAATCAACCGAACCTAACTTCGTTTGATTTTGTAGAGTATCGAGAAAATGACCGGAATAAATATCCGCCACAGGACTTTCCATGTGAACCGAACCCAACTTCAACAAAGTGCTATCCCAGGAAACCCCTTCCAATGCCAGGCCTTTAAGTGAAGCCGACATGCCACTTCCGTCCGATCTGCACACTTGGACATCAGGCGAATCTACCCGGAACGATGCTACCCGAATATTCCGGTCCAGCCTTTCAGGTATCCGTTTCAGCCCGCCTATACGAAGTCCCGGTGAAGAAAACCGGATATATGTCTTTGCCTTCTTCTCCATCGTATTTTGTGGGAGCAGTTTGATATCCTGTAATTCCAGAATTCCTTTTACGGTCGAAAATTGCCCTTTCCGCACAGACAAACGATATTCTTTTCCCGGCAAATAGTTATCGAACCGACTAAAATTAAATCCCATATTTCCGTAATCGAAAAACAGTCCACTCCCCTTCCCCGTCTGCCGGTTCACCCAAATGCCGGTTGCAAAGAAATTAAAGTCATTCAGTTTATAAGTAACCGGATCGGACATGCTTTTATCATCGATCGTCACATATGCATGATTCAGACTCAACCGTTTAACAGAGAAATAACGGAGGAAAGGATTCAAGATCGACTCCACATCGACACGGCTGTTTGCCGGCTTTACCGACTTCACATCTTTCTTATTGAAGGAAGAAACCAGCACATAACGCAGATTCGGGCGGTCTATTTTCAGCAATCGCGCACTGATCCCCTTGTCGTATAACAAACCGCGGATTCCAACCGTATCAATGCTTCCTGCCATATAATCATTCTGTCCGCAAACCGACAAGGGATATAACCTGATTCGTTCCAGGTTGAAATCCCCGCTTTCCGTGTCCAACGTCATGCGCTTCACCGTAAACCGGTGGTTTCGTGCCGTCATCAGCCCCTCAATACCAGTCGCTTCAAACGAGAAACCACGCGAATACCAGAACCCGCGTTGAGTCTCCGATACGGAATCTATCCGGAAATCGTTTGCCTGGAAATCGAAGTTCGCCAGTTTATACACCTCGATCTTATCTTTAACCGCAAAAGAATATTGCAACTTTGCCTGCCCGATACCGACCGTACCAATAGAAACCGTATGTAAGACAGGCGAGATCAATTCATAAAGAGACAGGGAACGGACCAAAGAATCCGCCTCCGCCTCATTCAAGCTTTTCTTCTCCGTTTTTTTAGCAGACGGCAGGCTTTCCCCCGCCAGATTAAAGGCTTGTATATCCGAAGAAATGATATCTAACGAGCGCGCCGTGAGGTAATTCAGCGCATTTTCACGACGGAACTGTATTCCTTTCACTTCAATGGCTCTGATTAACGCATTCAGATAGCTGTCCGGCCGCTTTTTCTGTTCCCCCCACAATTCACCTTGGGGTGTAAGCGTAATATTAGAGATAGAAATAATAGAATCTTCCGTACTCAGCAGGATCCGGTCCGTTTGCAAACGAAAGTCATTATTGGTCAATAGCGTCTGCGACCGCTTAGTAATGAAATCGAAATTATCACAATAAAGCAACTTTCCACTCTCAGACGAATTCTCATCCAAACGAAAACCATACGCATGGAAACTGACATCATTCAGGGCATAGACAATCGGAGAAACAGGATTCTCCACGGAATAGGACACACTGGCGTTCTCCAGATTCAGTATCCGGACAGTCAATACATTAATATAAGGAGAAACCACCTCATACAAGGTCTTGATCTCCGCCTCCTTCCTTTCCTTCACCTCCGCCCGCGTCGAATAGTAAGGATTAAACACCTGTATATCAGGATTCCTAATTTCAAATGAGTCAAAATGCAACTGCTTGTAACTCCGACGCCACGTAAGGTTCAATCCTTTAAAATCGACCATGCCGACCTCAGCCGTCACATAGACAGACGGCAAGCTGTCCTTTCTTTCCCAATCCCGGAAAACCGCCGAGTCGGGACATAGCTTTATTCCCTCAAGCGTCAGTTCACCTTTGAAGAAACTGATAGAAAGATTATCGAAAGAAAGCCTATAAAAGCCATCCGTAGCCTCGGCCGTCCGATGGATCAGTTCTTTCCGAAGATACCGTTCGAGGCGTTTGGTCAGATGAAGATTAAGCAAGAATATAGCGGCAATCAGCACCATTGCGATCCCCAACGTGTACCCTATGACTCTTTTTATCTTCCTCATAAGACTTAAATAAGATTATAACTTCACTCCGTCTATATAAAATCAACAAAATAAACAGAGTTAAGTTGCAAAGTCGGTAATAATCCCGTCTGCGCCTACGTATTGTCCAATCTTGCCAAAATATTTGTTTATTCCAAGAATTATTGCGAAAATTGCAGAGACACCCCTGTAACCGGCGATAAAAACAGATCGCAGTTACCTGACGGCGGACGTATAAGATCATAAATCACTAAACAAAAAAATAATGGGAAAAGTAGTTATCAACTCGTACGAAGACTTTGAAAAGCTGGTAGGCCAGCAAATAGGGATTTCAGATTATGTAGAACTGACACAAGAACGCATCAACCTTTTTGCCGATGCGACACTGGATCACCAGTGGATTCACGTAGACCCAGAGCGCGCCAAAGTGGAAAGCCCGTTCCACAGCACAATTGCCCACGGCTACCTGACGCTGTCACTCCTTCCTCACCTCTGGAACCAGATCATCGAGGTGAACAACCTGAAGATGATGATTAATTACGGCATGGACAAGATGAAATTCGGACAGCCCGTATTGACCGGACAAAGTATCCGCCTGATCGCCAAACTACAGACTTTGACGAATCTGCGTGGCGTGGCCAAGGCTGAGATCAAGTTTGCCATCGAGATCAAGGACCAACCGAAGAAAGCGCTGGAAGGTGTTGCAATCTTCCTGTACTATTTCAATTAAGAACAGAAACATGAATAAATTGAATCTTGCGGCAATCGCTTTATGTACCGGCATTACTTTTGCCTGTTCACCAAAAGCTTCGATGGTAAAAGGAGTTATCTGCGATGCAACCATAAATACGCTGACAGTCGTTTCCGAGGAGGGTGACACACTTTCTTTCAGCACGTTGGATGCAGAAAGGGTCGTAACGGATGGTATCTTGCTCGATGATACGGCTATCGTATATCATAGCGGGAAATATAAGACAGGGATGAAAGCGCAAAAGATTGTGGTTGTCCCCGGAAGAAGAAACATAGTTGGCGGCGACCGGGACAAACATGGCTGTATCGGTTCGGCCGGCTACCAATGGAGCGAAGTGCAGCAAGATTGCATCCGTGTGTTCGAAAAGGGTATCCGGATGAAAGCTGTCGACGGCAGCCAGTCTGCTTTCATCGTTTTCAGTCCGGATTCCACCCAAGTCGAACTGTTCTTCTCTTCGGGATATAAAAACGAGATACTGGATAGACGCTCACTCCCATCCGGTGGATATGCTTGGAACGTAGAGGACGACGATACAAAGAATGTACGCCGCATAAACGGAAAGTGGACTATCAGTCAACGGGGGAAGACTATCTATTCACAGGAAGAGGTTCAAAACAAGTAAAGACATCTATAGGTGAGCTGCCGGAGTACAGAAGTACACTATTGTTTTGCCAGTCCGTACTGTGCATTTCGAACAATGTCCTAAACGCATAATCTTTTCCACCGAAAAGAAGGAGTAACGCATCCTGACTTACAACTTTTCCGGCATATACTTCCAGAACCGGGCAGGCATATGCTGGCGGTGTAACTTGGGATTGAGACGTTCCTTGATGGCAATAGACTTGAAGTAAGTTTTCCACATCTGCTGGAAAAGTTTCTCATCGGCATCCATCAGTTCCTCACCGAGCAGGCCGGAAAGAAGATGGGCTTCCTTCTCTTCGAAACGAACTTCGGTAGCTTCTTTCAAGTCGTAATAGTAACCGTACTCACGTTTCAGGTCGTAAAGCAACCAGCACTGGTCGGCAAAACGGTCTTTCAGATGCGGAAGAGTGAGAGGGAGTACATTATATACTGGCTTGACAGCGGCAAAGAAAGTCCCGTCCGCCGCTTTTTGGAAACGAAGAAACTGGATGACACGCAGGCGCTCGTTCGTCACCTTTTTCCATACCTTGGAGACTTCGAGGACATCGGGATCGCCAAAGTTCAGTTCGATCGTACGCGGAGCGTCGATCGCCTTACGGATATAGCGAAAAAGCAGCATGTCCGTTTCTGGCAGTTCAGATAGCCAAGTAACGGTAATCACAGACAAAGCCATAGCGGAAAGCCGCTTCTGCAAACCTTTCCAAACACGATCCACCTTGGCATCGTCCGTACAGATCGTCACTGCCTCATCATAAAACAAGGGAAAAGGTTCTCCTTCTGCTAACAGCAGATCGGGAAAGCTGCGACGTGAATAAGCATCAAAAACAGCGGTCAGCAGCCCTTCAAAGGTTTTATCGTACACGAATACCGTCATGATTCTTCCTTAAATTGGAGGATAAGCTGACGGTCGTCGGTACTCTTACGTCCCGCTTTCCGGATAAGGATTTGACGGACCACCTCAGGTGACACTTCGTTAATCGTGCGGACTGGCAACTCGTGGCATGTAATGAAATACTGGGCTTTCTTCATCACGACACCCATCTTCTTCAATTGCCCTGTCCCCAGACGGGAATATCGGCGGGAGACGACGATCAATTTCGCCGACTTCACCCCGATACCGGGTACGCGAAGAAGCATCTCGTAATCCGCCTTATTGATATCGACCGGGAACTGCTCCGGATGGCGCAACGCCCAACCGAGCTTCGGATCGACTTCCAGATCGAGGTCAGGATAGGCATCGTTCACGATCTCATCCACTTTGAACTGATAGAAGCGCAAGAGCCAGTCCGCCTGATACAGACGGTTCTCCCGAACCAACGGCGGTTGCTTCAAGGCCGGCAACCGATTATCGTATTCATTGACAGGGATAAAACCGGAATAATAGACACGCTTCATCGTCGGACGCTGATAGAGGGCGGATGAGAGACGAAGGATATCCTTATCCGAATCGGGTGTCGCCCCGACAATCATCTGCGTGCTCTGCCCGGCAGGCACAAAACGCGGAGCATGGCGAAAACGTTTCCGCTCTTCAGCGCTCTGCAAAACACCTTGCTGAATATAACGCATCGGCTGAAAGACGCTCTGAAAATCCTTTTCAGGAGCCAATAGCTGAAGACTCTTCTCGTTCGGGATCTCGATATTCACACTCATACGGTCGGCATAGAGTCCGGCTTCATTCACTAGTTCCTGGCTGGCGCCGGGAATACTTTTCAAGTGGATATAGCCGTTAAACCGGTATACTGTCCGGAGGTCTTTTACCACCCTGACGAGGCGCTCCATCGTGTAATCGGCATTGCGCACAACACCGGAACTCAAGAAAAGCCCTTCGATATAGTTACGGCGGTAAAACTCGATCGTGAGGTTCACCAGTTCCGTCACCGTCAATGTGGCACGGGGAATATCGTTACTGCGGCGATTGATGCAGTAGGCGCAATCGAACATGCAGTAATTTGTCAGCATAATCTTCAGTAAAGAAATGCAACGGCCATCCTCGGCAAAGCTATGACAAATGCCCCACCCTGCCGCACTTCCGATCCCGCCGCTCTTGTTCTTTCGCGACGTTCCGCTGGAAGCGCAAGATACATCGTACTTGGCCGATTCAGCCAGTACTTTCAGTTTTTCGAGCACTTTTTCGTCCATAATTGTTACCGGGATTTCTTGACAAAAGTAAGAATAATCTTTTACTATTACTCCGCTCTCAAAAGAAAAACAGAGCAACCGTATCAAAATTTTCCAAGGTCGTGATCTGCATACGAAGTTTTCTGCAAATCCTCTATCACTCTATCACTACGAAGGTTGTAGCTATTCATATTCAAGCGTCAGAGGCAGTGATACAGGACGTTTTCCTGTATCACTCTTCTATCACTTCTGAAACAGGACGTTTTTGCCATACAATTGAAAACCAACACATTGCCTTCTATCACTTTTGAAAAAGCATATAAAATAATCGAATAAACAAATGTAAAAACGAATATAACAGATATTAAATTGGCGGAATACGGTTCTTCATTCCACAAAAGCTATCTCTTTTTTTAGCAAAGACAAGTACATAAATCCGTAAACACCCCCATGTTGCCATCCTTAACACCCGGATGTACCGGCTCTCTACACCCGGATGTAAAGGATGGCAACATGGGGGTGCCGGCAACTAAAGTACCGTGCCGGACAATAAAAACCGCCCGGTTTCACCTATTTTACTGCCGTTTTTGCATGTTATTTTTCTGTTTTTACTTCGCAAAGGTAATGTTCCTCCTACCTGCTAACTTTTCCAATCTTGTCAGCTTACAAATATTTCAGGCATCTTCATGAACGAGAAACAATCCCTCGAAACGACATCAAGGTGAAGGGCAAGCCGATATCAAGGCGAGATGGAAAGCCATTCCCGTACCGCATCAACGAGTACTTGGTTCTCGGCTGCTGTCTGTGCCGATATACGGATATAGGTTTCATCCAGGCTGCGGAAATTGGAGGCGTCGCGGATCAGCAGACCATGACGATCCCACAGATACTGTTTCAACCCAGCGGCCGTCCCTTTTTTCAGGCGGACCAAGAAGAAAGTTACGGATGTCGGTAATGCTTCCAAGTCGCCCAGTTCATTCAGCCGGTCGATCAGGCTGGCTGTCTCGCGTTGCCATTCACGGATGGGCAGGATATATTGCTCCGGATGCGTCAAGATGTACTTGCCGGCTTCCACAGCAATTGCATTGACAGACCAGGGAATGATGTACCGGTTTATCTGCTCGACCTTATCCGGAGAAGCGACCAAGTAGCCGATACGGAGTCCCGGTATATTATGCGCTTTCGAAATAGATTGTATCAAGATCAGGTTCGGATGGTTGCAGACATCCGAAGGTTCCAACAACCTTTCCGTCGTGAAAGCGACGTATGCCTGGTCGATGATAAAGACGGTCTGCCGGTTCGCCTCGATCAATGCCAGCAGTTCGGCCCGGCGGATCAGTCTGCCGTCCGGATTGTTCGGGTTACAGATCCAGCAGAAATCCTGTCCTTCCAGCGAGAGGCCGGACAGGTCGCACGAGGTCGGAAAGAAACTGACTTCATGCCCGTGCAGGCGGCAAGCATCTTCATACTCCGCAAAAGAGGGAACGGCAATAGCGGATTTCGCCCCTTTCCAGGTTTGCGCCAGCAGATAGAATGCCGTGATGGAACCGTTCGTAACCACTATATTCTTCCCCTCCACCTCATAGCAGCGGGCAAGCAGCCTTTTCAGGGAAGAAGCATCCGGTTCCGGATAACGCGTGAGTTCATAAAACTGCTCGTTCAGGTGTTCCCTGAGTGTGCGGAGATCGGCTCCATGCCATACATTTGAACTGAAATTTATCTTTACCTCTTTCTGTGAATTATAGTGGTCGTCACCGTGTCCGAATAACATCTTTAGGGGAATTATGATTTATGAATTATTTGATTGCTTTATAGATTGCGTCTTGGATACGTGTGCGGATATCCAGCGAACCTAGCTTGTTGTTGGCCCGTGTCGGGTTCACACGGTTGGACAGGAAGATATACAGCAGGTTGTTATCCGGGTCCACCCAAAAGCAAGTGCCGGTAAAACCGGTATGCCCATAAACGGAGGCGGGAGCCAGGCTGCCGCAAGGAGATGCTTTACCCCCACCGGCTACCGGCTTGTCGAAACCTAAGCCGCGGCGACAGGTCGGACTTTTACTTTGGGTGAAAAGACGGCAGGTTTCTTTGGATAGGTATTGTTCACCTCCGTAGCTTCCCTGATTCAGATAGAGTTGCAGCACTTTCGCCAAGTCGTTGGCGTTGGAGAAAAGCCCGGCATTGCCCGAAACGCCCCCCTGGAAAGCGGCTGCCTCATCATGCACATAGCCGCGAAGCAGTTGCCGACGGATAAAATGGTCGTTTTCGGTCGGGACGATCTGCATCGTGTCGAGGATATGCAACGGATTGTAGGCCGTATGCCAAGCTCCAAGCTTGCTGAAGAACATGTCATGCAACAGGCGGTCCATCGGCTGCCGCATCTGCTTTTCCACCATCATCTTCAACAGGATGAAATTGATGCAACTGTATTTGTACTTGCCCCGCACGCCGAGGCGCGAGTCCTTGATCTCCTGGATAATGGTGTCTTTAAAAGAGTCGTGCAGATACATGTTACGGGCGATCTCTGTCGTAAAGCCCGGCTTTTTCCGGGCAGATACCAGATTGGGAAGAAAAGAGAAGTCGTTGCGCACATAGGTCCGGGCGTCGAAACGGACCGGATGCGCCTGGTTCTTCGCATTACTGTACAGGCTGCCTTTATAACTATCCTTGTCGATCGCGTTCAGATAGAAGTTGATAGTCGGCGTCAGGCCGGACTGGTGGTAGAGGAGGTCTTTGACAGCTAAATTCTTTTTATCCGAATCCTTTAGTTCGGGTATAAAATCGGATATCTTATTGTTCAGCGTGAACTTCTTGTCATCGTATGCTTTCATTACAGCCAGCAAGGTCCCCGCCGCTTTGGAAGAAGAAGCCAAGTCGTAGACGGAGTTTTCATCAACAGCTTGTTTCTTATCGTAGTCGAAATAGCCGAACGATTTGTCATAGAAAATCATGCCATCTTTGGCGACGAGCACCTGGCAACCGGGAAACGCCTTCTGTTCCAAACCGTCTTCCACGATAGAGGCGATCACGTCCAAACGTTCGGGACTTGCCTCCACTTCTTCCGGCTCGTGATAACCGAGACGTGTCTTTTCGGTAAACACACCCGTCCCCGCCGTGTAGAGGGTAGGGATGGAAACCGGCAGCTTCCCTTTGACCGCAATACCGCCGAAGATGGCTTGCGCGGCATATTTCTGAGCAAGCGGTGTGCCCTCGTAGGCCATTACGACCGCTTTGGCTTTCAGGATGGAAGGTTTATATGCTTTACAAAAATAGGGCAAGGTGAAAAAGGCATAGACCAGTTCCTTCTTTGCCGCCAGCTCGCGCAGAGCCGGGCTTTCCGGAATGCGGACCGTATGCACGCCGCAAATGACCACATCGTATTTCTCCAATTTCTTATATACACTCTGCACTTGGGCTGCCGTCGCATTCCGGCTGATGCTGAAACAGGCGACCGAGTCGTAGCGCCCCAGCATCTTTTGGAACTCGTTCCCTACCCCGTCACCGATAGACAGGGCGGCGATCTTTTTCTTATCGAGCTGCTTCAACGGGATGATGTCGCCCTCGTTCTTCAGCAGGGTGATCGCTTCTTCATTCAACTTGGCGGCCAACCATGCGGCATGGGGAGAGTTCAGGCGTTCGGACAAACCCCTCGTCTCGACCGGGCGATAGTCGTTCAGCCCTGCGATGTATTTATATTGCAGGATCTTGATGATCTTCGCTTCTATCTCTTCCCTGTCCAAAATACCCTCTTCTAAGGCCTCCTTCACGGCTGCAAAGTCGTTAATCGGCGCAGTCGGAGCCAAAAGGATGTCATTGCCCGCCAATAGCGCCATTACGGAAGGGTTATCGGATTTACGGGTAGTAGCGCCTTTCATCGCCAAAGCGTCGGTAAAGCACAGCCCTCGGAATCCGAGCTCTTTTTGCAGCAGGTCGGTGACGACGGCACGGGACATGGAGACCGGCTTATTGCGTGCCTTGTCCAACGCCGGGACATACAGGTGTCCGGTCATCACGCCGGCATAGCCGTCATAGATGTAACGTTTGAAAGGCAGCAACTCCACACTGTCCAGGCGTGCCCGGTCATGATGAACGGCAGGCAGCGTATAATGGGAATCTTCGGCGGTATCGCCATGTCCTGGGAAATGCTTGGCGACAGACAGGATGCCCTGCCCTTCCAGCCCACGGGCATACGCAAGCCCTTTGTCAGCCACCGCCTCAGGATTCTCGCCGAAGGAGCGGAGGCCGATCACCGGGTTGTCGGTATTGCTGTTGACATCCATATCGGGTGCGAAATTGATATGGATTCCCATCTCCTTGCACTGCCGGGCGACTTCCTTGCCGTATTCGGTTATCAGGCTGTTATCCTCAATCGCCCCCAACATCATGTTCTTCGGGAAACGGGTCGTACCGGAGAGGCGCATGGAAAGTCCCCATTCGCCGTCCAGCGACACGAGCATCGGGACACGGGAGGCTTTTTGCAGGCGGTTCGTCACCTCGGCCTGCGTGACCGGATCACCTTTATGGAAAAGGATGCCGCCGATCTTTATCTCATTGACATAACGCATCAGGCGTTGCATATTGCGGGTGTCGGATTTCGGGTTGGCGATGATCATAAAGAGTTGCCCGATACGTTCGTCATAACTCATCGCATCGAAGACGGAGTCCACCCAGTGATTCATTTTCTCCTTGTCCACTGCCCGGTAAAGGTTCGGCGTCGTCTGTGCGACAGCGGAAAGAACGGTAACACAACTAAATAAAAAGATATATATTTTCTTCATCGAAAGAGTTGAAATTTATGATTTATAATTTATGATTTATAAATAATGATCACAATGTCTTTCTAATAAATCATAATTCATAAATCATAAATCAAAACAAATGTACGGAAATTACCCTGATATTTCCTACCTTTGAAGTGTTTACTAACTATTTTTTAATCTAAATTCTATAGAACCATGCAAAGAAGGCACTTTATGAAGCTGACAGGTATGTTGGCTACGCTTCCGGCCATCAAGGGGATAGCCGCAACCTCCGAAAAACCCGCTCCATCCGGAAAGCAGCTATACGAATGGCGAATCTACACACTGGAAGAAGATGCGGACGGCCTGGACGGCTTTTTCCGCGACACACTGATCCCTGCCTATAACCGGAAGAATATCAAAGCAGGCGCTTTCGTCCCTTATAAGAAAGAGGAAAAAGAACGGCGTCTACTGCTGTTCATTTATCCCAACATCACGACTTACCACCGGGTGAAACGGACCATCTGGGACGACACGGTATTCAGGAAAGCGGCACAGCCTTATTTCGACAAGACGGCTCCCAACCCGGCTTACTTCAATTTCGAAAGTTTCCTGTGCGAAGCTTTCGACAAAGTACCTTCCCTTCTGATGCCGGACAAGAACCGGACGCTGTTCGAACTCAGGACGTACCACAGTCCCAACGAAGAAGCCAACCACCGGAAAGTCGCGATGTTCAATAAAGATGAAATAGATGTCTTCGACAAGGTCGGCATCAACTCCGTTTGCTACGGAGAGGTACTGGCCGGTCCGATCATGCCGGCGGTGATGTACCTCACCTGGTACAAGGACGAACCGACACGCAATGCCGCCTGGGACAAATTCCGGGCACATCCGGACTGGCAACGGATCAAGAACCTGCCGGAATATGCCTATACAGCCACCCGAAACACCAGTCTGCTCCTCTCACCATTGCCTTACTCGCAGATATAAGGAAATTAAAAATAAAAAAACCGACAGTTATGAGACAAGCCATATTCCTCCTGTGTCTTTGGAGTTGCAGCCTATTGACGGGACATGCCCAGGAAGCCGATGAAGCGAATTACGACGAAAGCAAAATTCCCCCTTATACCCTGCCCGCTCTGTTAAAGACTAGCGACGGCCGGGAAATAACAACCGTGCAACAATGGGAACAGATCAGACGCCCGGAATTGCTGTCTGTCTTTACCGAACAGGTATACGGAAAGATGCCGGCGGACAAGGTGGATGTGTCCTACAAGAAGTTGGACGACAACCACAGTGCGGTCAACGGCAGCGCCACCCGCAAACAGATCGAAATCACATTCAGCCATAACGGTATAGAACGGAAAGCCCTGCTGCTGATGTATCTGCCGAACCATGTCAAAACAAAAGTGCCGGTATTCCTGCATTTCAACTTCCAGGGGAATCAGACAGTTTCTTCGGACCCGGATATCATCCCGTCGCAATATTCCGACCGCCCACGCGGCAACCAGGCATCGCGCTGGCCGGTGGAAAAGATCATCGACGCCGGTTACGGGTTGGCCACCATCCATTACTTCGACTTCTTCCCCGACAGCAAGGACAGATATGCGGAAAGTATTCTCGCCCTCTTCGGTCATCCATCTGAAGGAGACATTCCGGCAGACGGCGGACAAGCAATCGCCGCCTGGGCATGGGGTTACAGTCGGGTGATGGATTACCTCGAAACAGACTGGCAGGTCGATGCCTCCAAAATCATCCTGATGGGACATTCCCGCTTGGGCAAAACCTCCCTTTGGGTTGGCGCTACCGATCCGCGTTTTGCAATCGTCATCTCCAACGAATCCGGATGTGGCGGAGCAGCCCTATCCAGACGGCAGGTAGGTGAAACTGTCAACCGGATCAACCACGCGTTCCCTCACTGGTTCTGCAAGAACTTCCGCCGGTATAACAAGAAAGAAGGTGAACTGCCGATCGACCAGCACGAGCTATTGGCCCTCATCGCTCCCCGCCCCCTTTATGTGGCAAGCGCCGAAGAAGACCGCTGGTCCGATCCGAAAGGTGAATTTCTTTCAACCGCATACGCCGGAGAAGTCTATAAGCTCTACGGAATGAAAGGACTGGAAACGACCACGATGCCGACGGTCAACATGCCGATCATGAACCGTGTCGCCTACCACAATCGTACCGGAGTGCATGATGTGACGGATTTCGACTGGGAGAACTACATTAAGTTTGCCGATAAGTGGCTGAAGTAAAATTTATTTCAGACTGCTACTTGCGTATCAAATAATTATTTCGTTACTTTGCATCCGCTTTGCGTAATCTCTGTCGGGACAAGTAGCCCGTTATATTGCGTTTCATTAAAAATTACAATTAAAAAGCTATAAAACAATGGATTTAATTAAAGTTGTAAACGAAGCGTTTGCTACGAAAAAGGAATTTCCTGCATTCAAGAGTGGTGACACTATTACAGTAGCTTACCGTATCAAAGAAGGTAACAAAGAACGTATCCAGCAGTACAGAGGTGTCGTAATCCGCATCTCAGGTCATGGTGACAAAAAACGCTTCACAGTGCGTAAGATGTCTGAAAACGTAGGTGTAGAACGTATTTTCCCGATCGAATCTCCGTTTATCGAAAGCATCACGGTTAACAAGTATGGTAAAGTACGTCGCGCTAAATTGTATTACCTGCGTGCTCTTACCGGTAAGAAAGCAAGAATCAAAGAAAGAAGAGTGTAATCTCTGTGGTTCTATTGCCATACAAAAAAGCCGTCCGATTCATTTCGGACGGCTTTTTTGTTTATTGATGTTCCTGCCGCAGCAGATCATTTACCGTCTTGACCGGATTGAAGGTCTCGATAGGAACTTCGACGAAGATTGTATTCCAGTCGCTCATCGCACCATTCCACAAACCTGGCAATTCCAATGCTTTCAATTCGCGGCCGTCCTTGCTCTTATAAGAGATAAAGCCGGTATTCTTGTCTACATAATCCGGCAAGTTGAACTTCTCGCCCTTATAGTTCTTCAACGCGCATACCAGATCCACCGGATTGAAGTGCGTGCCCTTTTCGAACATCGCTTTCTTTTCGGGGTCATTCAGGTCGATCTGCGAGCTTTCGAGAATTTGCAGAGAGACAGTTCCATCCGGGTTGACAGCCAGGAACGGGCCACCGCCCGGCTCACCGACATTCTTCACCATACCGCAGACACGCAACGGGCGGTTCAGCTTACTCTTAATATAAAGGATCAACTCGGCATCTTCCAACAACTTCGTTTCCGGATTCTTCACGTACAACTCCTCCTGCAAGAAATGAATCATCTCTTCCACCTGGTCGTGCGAATACTTGCCGCTATCGATCAGCTCCAGATACTTGAAGATGCGTTCCTGCAAAGAAACCAGCACACCAGCGATCACCTTCTTGAAGATAACGGTCGAGCATTTGAAACTGTCCGGAACCACATTGTCGATGTTCTTGACAAACACCACATCGGCATCTACATCGTTCAGGTTTTCGATCAAAGCACCGTGGCCACCCGGACGGAACAACAGATTACCGTTCTTGTCGCGGAACGGATTGTTTGCCATATCGGCGGCAATCGTATCGGTACTCGGTTTCTGCACGCTGAAAGAGATATCGTATTTGACAGAGAATTTCTCTTCATAATCTCCCGTCTTTGCAGCAACCAACTGTTCGAACAACGCCTTATGTTCGGGCGACACAGTGAAATGTATATTCACTTCGCCGGCATTGTTCTTCGCATACATCGCACCTTCGGCCAGATGTTCTTCCATCGCCGTACGGGCTGTCTGCGGATAAGAATGAAAAAGCAACAGACCTTTCGGAAGCTGTCCGTAGTTCAGTCCTTTCGACTCCAACAGGTTGGAGACAACAGCCTTATACTGTCCGAGAGCGATTAGTGCAGGAATATCTTTTGCTTCATTCTCGATGCAAGCCCGGTTCAAGGCATCATAGAAGGCAAACTTCCTGATATCATCAAAAAACTTCTTCTCAAACGCATTCTGAGGCTCGTTATAGTCGGCAGACAGGAATTCATACAGATTCTTGAACATACGGCTTGCCGCACCCGAAGCCGGCACGAACTTCACGATCTTCTTATTCTTTGCCAGGTAAGCATCCCAGGCATCCATATAGGTAGCCTGTTTCTCCTGCGGGATTACCATAATCCCTCTCTCGACCGACGCCGAAGCTGTAATTTCCAGAAAAGGAAACCCTTTCACGAAACAAGCCAACTGCTCTTCAATCTGCTTTTCGCTGATTCCTTTAGCCGCCAGTAACTCTAAGTCTTTTGCGTTTAACATAGTATATCTTTTTAATTAGTTAATAATCAGACACGCTACAAGGCCCTTCCGGCCTATGTATATCGCAAATGTATAAAAATACCATTAGAATTGCACTGATATTCGGAGAAAAACTTATTTTTACGGTATGTTTTACGGACAGCCCACAAACAAGCTGTAAAAAGACAGACGACTATGGATATACAACCGTTCTTTACCGAAGAGGAGAAAAAACAGTTTTTCTCCAAGTACAAGCAATTATTACGCCATCTGTACTCTTTCCTGAAAAAAGAAGATCTGAGTAAAATGAAAGAGTTGATGAAGCGGGTTGTGGCTTTGGATTGTTACGGACGAGACAAAAACGGCATTAACGGCCTGCTCCGCAATATCGACACGGCATTGATCGCCACCACAGAGATCGGATTGAAGCGCACGTCGGTCATCGCACTCCTGCTTTACCGTCCGGTCATGAAAAAGATCATTACTTTAGATGAAGTGAAGACTACATTCGATGCGGATGTCACCCTGATCATCAGCCGTCTGCTGAAGACTTCGGATCTTTACGCCCGCAATACGGCTGTCGACTCCGAGAACTTCCATAAACTGCTGTTCTCATTTGCCGAAGACGTACGCGTGATCCTGATCATGATCGCCGACCGCCTTTGCCTGATGCGCCTCGGCAAACAATTGAAGAATGACGAGGACCGGAAACGGCTGGCGACGGAAGTTTCCTATCTATACGCCCCGCTCGCCCACCGCCTCGGCTTGTACACGATCAAGAGCGAACTGGAAGACTTGTCGCTGAAATATACCGACCGCAAGCAATACGATTTTATCAAGCAAAAGCTAAACGAGACGAAACGTTCGCGCGACGCCTACATCGCCGAGTTCATCACCCCTATCAAAAGCAAGCTGGAGGAGGCTGGGCTGCAGTTCGACATCAAGGGACGCACGAAGTCCATCCACTCCATCAACAACAAGCTGAAGAAACAGAACATCCCGTTCGAAGACATATACGACTTGTTTGCCATCCGCATCATCCTCGACACGCCGTATGAGAAGGAGCGTTCGGACTGCTGGCAAGTCTACTCGATCATCACCGATATGTACCAGCCGAACCCGAAACGCATGAAGGACTGGATATCTATCCCGAAAACGAACGGTTACGAAAGTCTGCATATCACCGTGATGGGACCACAGAACAAATGGGTGGAAGTGCAGATCCGTACCCGCCGCATGGACGAAATTGCCGAACGGGGACTGGCCGCTCACTGGAAATATAAAGGAGGAAAGGCGGAAAGCGGGCTGGACGAATTCCTGAACACTGTCCGTGCCGCCCTGGAAACGAAAGAGAAC
>PPYF01546854.1_pt1 | contig 16354 bp, 8 predicted proteins | sample 1559871 | NCBI WGS metagenome assembly PPYF01 (sample SAMN08240021, study PRJNA423297) | Human gut metagenome, whole genome shotgun sequencing project.
CCCCTCAAAATCAGAATTTGAACAATAAACCGGAAAAGGTAGCCACTTCCCGTTATTATGATGTGGTTAATTTTGCCCGTTTCATCAAAGCTCCCGGTTATTACTCATGGGGGTATAATGACCCTACTTGCCCTCCCACGTCAACCTATTCGGCCTACAATGTCATCACTGCTCCCAAACAGTTATTCATAGCCCACGACACGGGACATTGGCGTACCAAAGAGCAGGATATCATAACCAACAATTGGTTCTGTAAACAGTTGATTAAGTAATACTTTTCGTCTTAAAACAAAAAATACTACCGTAAAAACAAATATTGCACATCCACTTGTTTACATCCGTATACTTTTGTAGCGATGAATTAACACTCAACGTGGGTGTGGTTAAGAAAAACAATCTATATTAATAAACTAAAAGTAAACATGCAAAGAATGTCTAACCAAGTGAAAAACATGCGCGCCCTGCTGCTTATGTTATTTGCAGCCTTATCGCTCAGCGTTTCAGCGCAGACGGTTTCAATAACCGGTAATGTGAAAGACGCGACAGGAGAACCCATCATCGGTGCATCTGTCGTAGAGAAAGGTAATGCCACAAACGGTACAATTACCGACCTTGATGGTAATTTCACTCTAAAAACTTCTGCCAAAGCAACTCTTGTCATATCTTATATCGGTATGAAAACACAAGATGTAGCCTTAAAAGGACAAACCAAAATCGATGTAACTTTACACGATGATACCCAAGCGTTGGACGAAGTGGTTGTTATCGGTTATGGTACAGTACAGAAAAAAGACTTGACCGGTTCGGTAGCCTCTGTCAGTGCAAAACAGTTAGAATCGATTCCTGTTTCCAGTGCTTCTGAAGCGTTAACCGGAAAATTGGCAGGTGTTAGTATCACCACAACAGAAGGTTCTCCTGATGCCGATATTAAAATCCGTGTACGTGGTGGAGGTTCTCTTTCTCAAGATAACTCTCCGTTGTATATCGTCGACGGTTTTCCCGTAAACAGTATCAGTGATATCGCTCCCAGCGACATTCAATCCATTGACGTACTAAAAGATGCTTCCTCAACTGCCATTTACGGTTCACAAGGAGCCAACGGTGTTATTATAATCACTACCAAATCGGGTAAAGAGGGTAAAACTCAAGTAAACTTCGGAGCGTCTTACGGTTGGAAACAAGTAACCAAAATGACCAAAACGATGGATCCGTATAATTACGCATATTATCAATATGAAATGGGATCTACTTCTTATGGTAATTATGATGACCTTGAAATATGGAAATCCGTAGAAGGAAATGATTTTCAAGACCAGATATTTGGTAATACCGGAAACCAATTACAATATAATGTAAGTGTCAGCGGTGGTACGAAAGACACCAAATACTCCATCTCCTACGCCCGTAATGAAGAAAACAGTATCATGCGTAGCTCCGGATTTGCCAAAGATAATATTAATGCCAAAATTAATACCAAACTGAACAAATGGATTAAACTGGACTTTAATGCTCGTCTGACAAATACGAAAATCAACGGTCTGAGTGGTGGAGCCGACACGAATGAGTCGAATGCCGCCAATTCTATCGTTGCCAATTCCGTACGTTTCCGCCCCATCAACCCCATAGATTCATCAAACGACGATGATGATGAGAGTAATACAACCAGACAATACAATCCGCTTGAACGTCTGGATGCAACCTATAAAAAGAAATACGATTTCAAGCAAAATTATAATGCCGGATTGGACTGGACTCCTATTAAAGGACTGACTTTCCGTTCTGAATTCGGTTACGGATGGAGAAGAGTAGATACCGACCAGGTATGGGAATCGCCAGCCGTACAAAACTCATCATTGGGTGACAATGGTATGCCTCAGGTAGTATTGACCCGCGTAGTCAACAAAAACTGGAGAAATGCCAATACCGTGACTTATGACGGCAAATTATTCGAAGGACGCGACCGTATCAATGTCTTGTTAGGTCATGAAGTTCAAAGCAGCAGACAAGACCAGCACATCAATACAGCAACCGCATTTCCATCTACAATGACACGCGATGAAGTGCTTGCCAATATGGGAGCGGCAGGCACAACTCATCCTGTTCAAAGTACATTAGGAGCTGAAGATAACATGCTTTCATTCTTCGGACGTCTTAACTATACAATGATGGATAAATACTTACTGACCGTAACAATGCGTGCCGATGGTTCTGCAAAATTTGCCAAAGGTAACCGTTGGGGATATTTTCCATCCGCAGCAGTCGCATGGCGTATTATGGACGAAGACTTCATGGAAGGCAGCAGAGACTGGTTGTCCAACTTAAAACTCCGTCTTTCGTATGGTACAGCCGGTAATAACCGAATTGGATCAGGGTTGATGTATACAACATATTCCATGGCAGCAGCCACTTCAAAGGGGCCGTATTTCGATGAAAAGTTCAACTCGATGCTGGAACATGGTTCAACACTTTCTAACCCGGGCCTAAAATGGGAAACAACCATCACACGTAACCTCGGTTTTGATTTCGGCTTCTTAAACAATCGTATATCCGGTAGCATTGATGCTTATTGGAATTCGACAAAAGATCTATTGATGAAAACCGAAATACCTTCGAATACCGGTTACTCTTACCAATACCAGAACTTTGGTAAAACATCCAATAAGGGAGTCGAATTGCAAATGAATGCCATATTGGTACAAAACAAGAACTTCAATCTCGATTTCAACTTCAATATCGCATGGAATAAAAACCGTATTGACGAACTACCCATCGACAACCCATGGCAAAGCTCTAACTGGTCCGGATCAACTATATCCAAATATGAAGATTACCGCGTTGAAAAAGGAGGTAGCCTCGGTGAAATATGGGGATTTAAAACCAATGGTTATTACACGGCATACGATGCGGTTAACAACCCTAACGGAGAATTAGTTTGGGGTAGTGGCGGTTGGCAGCTACGAGATGGAATCAAAGACAATTCAACAACAATAACCGGAGGTAAATATTATCCGGGCGGTTTGAAAGTAGAATGTGACGAGAACGGTGATCCTATTAAGCAAAAATTAGGTAATACCATCGCCCCGATCAATGGAGGTTTCGGCATCTCCGGCAACTGGAAGAACTTCGACTTTACAGCATTCTTCAACTATTCCATCGGAAATAAAATCATCAATGGTACTAAACTCGCAACTGCTTTCCGCGCAGGTTCGGCACTTGGTTATAACTTGAATTCAGATTTCGATCTGAGCAATCGTTACACATGGATCGACCCGGCAAACGGCTTGAATATAGGAAATCCATCTAATAGCACCATCAATACTTATGGCGGCATAGACAATGTCATCACCCGCCTAAATGAACTAAACCAAGGTGCCAATATGTATCATCCTGCTGCTGTTACAACCATGCAACTGATTGATTATGCAGTAGAAAATGCTTCATTCCTGCGTGTAAACAATATCTCTATCGGATATACGCTACCTAAACAAATCGTTAAAAAAGCATGGATAGAAAACGTACGTATTTACCTGACCGGATATAACCTTTTCTGCTTTACCAAATATAGCGGTGCAGACCCGGAAGTAGATACTTCAAGTAATTTTTAGATCAACGTTCACCATCTGAATTAACAGAAGAAACTGTTTTCAACTCTATATATTATGCCAATAATGTATTGAACAAAGTATATGGTAGCCTAACCAACGACCAGACTTATTCACAGTATTTCGCCTTTGTATGGTGTTTGAATTCTGATTACGAATTAGTAGACGGTTTCGGTGCCGATGCAAGCAACACTTCCAGTGAGCGTGGTAATATGAACTATAATCAAAATCCAGGATGGGCCAACTTATCCAAGGCTTGGGATGCCATGTTCAGTGCAATCGAATACGCTAATATCGTAGTGGACGGCATAAACAATAGTGAACTGATCACTGCCGGTGGTTCTACACAGACAGAAGCAGAACGTATTAAAGCTGAAGCCCAAGTTCTTCGCGCCATGCTTTATCTTGATTTAATCCGCAACTTCGGTGATTTGCCTATGAAAATGGAATCATCAAAGCCTGATTTAAGTAATGCTTACTTGGCTAAGACAGACCGGGATGTTATTTTGGATTACCTGATAAACGATTTGGAAGACGCAGCCGAACATTTGTCATGGGCAGGCTCAGTGTCTACAGAACACGTCACTAAAGGATATGCACACTCTTTGTTAGCAAATATCGCTTTGACACGTGCGGGATGGGCCATTCGCGAGAGTGCTAAGGCTGGTTATGAAACAGCCCCTAACAGCGATGCGGCTTATCCGACACAACGTCCGGGAACTGAAGAACGCCAGAAATTATATGAATTAGCACTCAAACATTTGAATATAGTTATCGGTTCTGGTAAACATCAACTGAATCCATCTATTGAAAACCATTGGGATATGGTCAATAAACTCAAATTAGACGAAACATATCGTGAGAATATTTTTGAAATACCAATGGGACTGGGTAGATCGGGCGAATTAGGCTATACTGTCGGAGTACGTATCAATGGCGCTTCTTCTAAATACGGCGAAAAAGGTAATTCATCCGGTAAGATGAAAGTATGTGCCCCGTATTTCTGGTCATTTGACCACAATGACTTACGTCGTGACTTGACATGCGCACCTTATACACTAAAAGAAACCGATGGAAAAATGGTAGAAAGCTTCGACGGAAACAAACCTTTCGAAATCTATCTTGCAAAATGGGATATCCGTAAAATGAGTGAAGAATGGCGTACCGTGGCAATCAATACCGGTAATGCAAAATGGATGTCGGGAATTAACGTCACCAAAATGCGTTATCCCTATGTACTGTTGATGTATGCCGAAGTAATGAATGAACTCCATGGAGCAGATGTAACGGGAGAATGCGGTCTTACGGCACGCGAAGCTTTGAAAATGGTACACAGACGTGCATTCAGCGATGCCGACAAAGCTGCCGCCGAAACATACATAAATAACATCTCGGCCGATAAAGATGTATTCTTTGATGCTATCGTTCAAGAAAATGCATGGGAATTAGTAGGGGAAGGCTATCGTAAATACGACTTGATCCGTTGGAATCTCTTGAACGACAGAACAGAGAAAATGAAAGCTGATTATGAAAGACAATTATCGGAATATCCGGCTAAATTATATTTCAAATATAAAGAAGACGGTGGTACCATAGACATGTCTACAGTGCAGTGGTATGCGACAGCCGAAGAACAGGAAGAATTAAAGAACGATGAAACATATTCAAATAAAGCTTTCTGGGGAGCAGAATTAACAGATGCCACTCAAAAGAATCTATTGGATTATCTTCCTAAAATAAATGGCGGCTTAAATGCTTCAGTGAAGAATCGATATTTAATGCCTATCGCTTCTACAACAATTTCCGCATCAAACGGAACTCTGCACAATTCTTACGGATTTACGGATTAATCATTTAAAATCTAATGAATAAGATGAAACATATAATAAATAAAATCGTGGCAGGAGCTTTTATGCTCCTGACCACTGCAGGAATAATATCTTGTACGGATATCAACGAATGGGAGACGGACAGCCAGTACGATCGACTGTTCAGTCCCGGTAGTTTTAGTGTTAGCGCCACTACCACTACTGCTGAAGTTACCTGGAAAGCTACTCCCGGAACCAACTATTATATCATTGAAGTAAGTACGGATTCATTATACGGTAAAACAGAAGAATGTCGCGAAAATTCAATCGTATACGGAACAAATAAAGACATTAAGAAATCTCCTTATACCCTTGAAGACCTGAATAGTAACACCAAATACTATATCCGTATCATGGGATGTTCCGAAACAAAAGGAAACTCTCATTGGAATTATCTTGAGAAATTCTCTTTTCAAACAAAGAGTGAGAATATTTTCGAAACCGTAGGAAGCAAAGACAAAGGTGAAGACTTCATTACCTTACGATGGGATGCCACATTGGCTGTGACTCACCTTGAATATGCACAGGTGACCGGTATAGATGAAAATGGAAACTCTATTTTAGGTGAAATAAAAACAATTGATCTCAGTAATGCAGAAGGTTCTGTTAAAATCTCAGAACTACAAGCATCTACCAGCTATCAGTTCACTATTTATAACGGTACCCACCCTCGTGGCACCCGCATAGTTTCTACAACTAATCCCACTCCAAGCGCCAATGTGAAGAAGTATCTCTACCAAGGTGACGCGCTTACTCAAGAAGATATAAATGCATTAGCATCTGAAGGTAGTGTAACCTACATTATGGAAGCCGGAATGGAGCTCGTTTGGGAAACACTTGATGAAACCACCGGTGAAATGGCAGCGATAGTAATTCCTGATGGATTATCTGTTACATTCTTTGGTGCATCCGGTGGAGAAAAGCCAACTATTAAATCGAATAAAACGATTGAAATAGACGGAAATCATAATTATATATCATTCGAAAACGTTGCTTTCATAAATACAGGAAGCACTTATTTGATTAACGAAGGAAACACATCCAGCTTGGAAACACTTTCTTTCACCGATTGTACATTCGATGATTATAGCCGTTCTATCATACGTTTAAAAGATAATGCTTCTATTAGCATTGATAATCTGATCATAGACAATTGTGTTATAACCAATCAGGGATCTGATAATTATGCCTGTTTCTATTGGAATAATGCTGCATACTCGATAGCTAATTTTATTATGAGTAATACAACTGTCAATACTGCGTTACATAACGTTATGGACTTCCGTAGTTCTAACACAACGAATATTGAAATTGAAAATTGTACTTTCTATAATGTAATAGGTGCTTCACGTTATTTCTTGGATTGCCAGAATATAGCTCCAACAATAAAGCTCACTAACTTGATTTTTGCAAAAGCCAATACGGCTGTCTTAGCTGAAGGTGTATGGACTTCTACATCAAGAGGAGTCAGAGCCAATTCTACCCCGACCATTTCGGGAGTATATTTCACAGCAGACTTTGTATTCGGCAGCAATGCTTTCAAACCCACGTATGAGTATAACAACACTTCCGAAAACTTATTTACGGATCCGGAAAGCGGTAACTTTACTATTAAAGATTCATCCTTTGATGGCAAGAATAGTGCCGGTGACCCACGTTGGTATATGAGTGCAGAATAATATTAGAAAAGCGTAAGTAAAAATCCTCTGATTAGTTATAGTCAGGGGATTTTTTTATTTATTTTCTTCATAGTCTTTTTTGTTACAATCCGGCAATATTCGTACATTGCGACAAAATCATAAAAAATCAGTTTATATGGAAGCCATTAAAGAACGATTTGAAAAAATACTCGACAGAATTGAAACATCCGGAAAATCTGCAACCGAATGGTTTGGCAAATATACCCATGAGCTATTAATGAACCCAGACAATTGGTGGGAAGCTTTAGCCGTGTGCAAATATGCATTAGATCGCAAAGAGAGCCAAAAAGAAACAGCCGATTTCTTCCGCCTGATATTTGAAGCCTACGATTGCAATGTAGAGGTAGACCTTAATGAAGAAGAATATGCTTTCTGGTGGGAAAAAGTACAGGAAACCTGTGACCGGGTAGGAGAATTTGACGGTGTGGGATGGACACAAAAAGGTTCCCAATACGCTGAAGCACGTTATGGACTACGTGATACCGGAAAATTATTGCCATACTATGAAAAAGCAGCCGGGATGGGAGACGAACATGCCCAAGCCACTGTTGCTTTCTGGAAATACATGGGGTATTATTGTCAGCCGGATCAGGAAGAAGGTAAACGTATCTTTGCCAAACTTACAACTCCGGAAGGTTTGCGCTGGAAAAAATTCTATCAGGCATGTATCGAGAATTACGCCGGTAATGAAGGGCAGGCACGACAACTTCGTCAGGAATTATTGGAAGTACTCTCCGAAAAAGACAGAATGCGTGCCCACATATACGCTGTCATAGGCGATGAACTCGACAACGATGAAACAAAAACTGCAGAGCAGGCGGAATATTACAAAAAAGCACTGGCTATTGTTCCGAACTTCTACGTCCAGAAAAGCTTAGGCACCCTGTATATGCGGAATCCGGAATTAGGAAAAAAGCCGGAAGAAGCATTCAAACTATGGGAAAGCGCCTGGAAATCCGGAGTATGGTCGGCTGCCAACTTCTTGGGATATTATTATCAAGACGACCCCTGGACCAATATCCCCAAAGCAATTGAATGGCTGGAAAAAGGAATGCTTTATTGTGAATCATACAGTGCTTACGAACTTGCTTTAATCTATCTGTACAATGATGAATATCAAAATGTGGAACGTGGTTTATACTGCCTTGAACGTTGTGTAGAAGATAATTACGTACAAGGAGTCGAAAGTCTGGCAATGGTCTACTTCAATGGAGAGTTGGTAGAAGAAAATATCGGACGCGCCCATGAGTTGTTACAGCAAGCTGCCGAACTGGGTTCCGGAAGCGCTATATACCGCATCGGATGGATGTATGAACGCGGTTGCTTATCTGAAAATCCGGATTATGTAAAGGCATTGGAATACTATGAGAAAGCAGCCGCATTAGGAAATAATGACGGTTATTGCCGTGCAGCCCTCTATCTGGCTAATGGATATGCCGGAGTGACAGACGAAGCCAAATCTAAAGAATATTACGAGAAAGCTGCTGCACAGGGTTCTGCCTATGCAATGGTGGAGTTGGGCTTTCTTCAAGAAAACGAACGGAATTACGAACAGGCCTTCGAACTGTTCAGCAAAGCCGCAGAACAGGAATATCCTTATGGCATGTATCGCACAGGCTTTTATTTAAGTGAAGGTATCTTGGGTGAAGCCAAACCCGAAGAGGGATTTGCATGGTATCTAAAAGCTGCCGAGGCGGGAGATACAGATGCGATGTTTGCAGTTGGCCGTTGCTACAAAAACGCTGTCGGAGTAGAGGAAGACCCCGACAAAGCACTCGAATGGTATCACAAAGGAGAAGAGAATAATGAACCCCGTTGTATTACAGAATTGGGATTGGCTTATGAAAACGGATACGGAGTAGAAGAAAATCCACACAAAGCCGTAGAATATATGACCCGAGCAGCCGAAACAAACTATGCATATGCCCAATTCAAAATGGGAGACTATTATTTCTACGGATATGGCCCATGCATGGAAGACAACAAGCAAGCAGTGGAATGGTATGAAAAGGCAGTTGCCAATAACAGTCCTATGGCTATGCTCCGGTTGGGAGAATACTATCTGTACGATTACGACAAACTCAACGAATCCGAAAAAGCATTCGTCTATTTCAAACAAGCAGCAGAACAAGAATTCTACAGTGAAGGAATAGGCATTTGTTACGAAATGGGTATCGGAGTGGAAGAAAATGAAACGGAAGCATTCAAATATTATACCCTCGCCGCAAATAATGGCAACACAATGAGCATGTATCGCACGGGGCTCTGCTACTATAACGGTGTAGGTGTCAAGCAAAATCTACAGGAAGCATTTCGCTGGTTCAACGATGCGGCCGGTCAGGAAAGTGTTCACGCTTACTACTACTTAGGAAAAATGTTAATGTACGGAGAGGGTTGCACACCCGATGCGGAAACCGGATTGCAATGGCTGTTGAAAGCCGCAGAAATGAATAGTGACAAAGCGCAATTCGAACTCGGTAATGCCTACCTAAGCGGTAACGGTGTAGAAGAAAACGATGAAATAGCCATGGAATGGTTCGAGAAAGCAGCAGAAAACGGCAACGAGAAAGCGTTGAAAATTACAGGAAGACGAAAACGATAAGATTCACACATCTCACAATGGAGAACGAAAATAACAATCTGTTCCAGGTCAATCTAAAGGGGATGATTGCCCTGCTATCGGAACACATTTACAGCAACCCCAACACGTTTGTACGCGAACTACTTCAAAATTGTGTGGACGCCATCACCGCACTACGAAATATCGACGAAAATTATGCCGGACGAATCGACGTATACCTCAATGAAGATGGTTCGCTGGTTTTTCAAGATAACGGCATCGGTCTGAAAGAAGAGGAAGTATACCGTTTTCTTACGGTCATCGGTGAAAGTTCCAAACGTGACACTCCCGATGCGGACGACTACATCGGCCGTTTCGGTATCGGTTTACTATCATGTTTTGTAGTAACCAATGAAATCACAGTAGAAAGTCGCTCGGCAATGGATAAGCAAGCGGTTCGCTGGTGTGGTAAAGTGGATGGTACTTATCAGACAACTCTTCCCAATGAAGAATGGCCGATAGGTTCACGTGTCATTCTGGTTCCGAAAAAAGAATGGGCCCACCTTTTTGAATACGAAACATTCAAAAAGATACTGCGCAACTATGGAGAAATACTGCCCTATCCCATCTATCTGCATCGGCAAGAAGAAGAATTGGTTAATACCCCCTCTCCCGTTTGGCTGAATCCGAAAGCATCCCGTAAAGAGTTACTCGAACACGGAGCCAAAGTATTTCAATCTTCCGCTTTAGACGCCTTTCATATCCATACAGAAAACGGTAAGGTAAACGGAGTACTTTACATACTTCCGTTCCGCACTCAATTCTCAACACGTAATTCTCATAAAATTTATTTGAAACGTATGTTGCTGAGTGAAGATGACTGTAATCTTCTACCTTCCTGGGCCTTTTTTATCAGATGCTTGGTCAATGCCGACGGTTTGCAGTCCACTGCTTCCCGCGAATCTTTCGTAAGCAATGATCTGTTGAAAGATGCCCGAAAAGAGATCGGAACTGCCATAAAAGAGTATTTAAAAGGACTGGTCGGTAACAATCGGAAAATATTCAATAAAATTCTCGATGTACACTATTTCCATATCAAAGCCATTGCTGCGGAAGACAATGAGTTACTCCGGCTTTTCATGGATTATCTGCCATTTGAAACCAGCAAAGGGATGAGAAACTTCGGAAATATCCGCGCAACTGATCATGTAATCCGTTACACCCGTAATCTTGAAGATTTCCGACAAGTACGCCGTATTGCCGGAGCACAAGGTTGGCTGGTCGTCAATGCCGCATATACATTTGATGAAACACTATTAAAGAAATCTGCCCGTCTCTTTCCCGGACTGACACTGGAAGAAGTTTCTCCGGCCCGCTTGCTCGAACAATTTGCAGAAGTAGAAGCCAACGAAGAACATAAGGATTTCGAAAAGAAAGCCGGCGAATTATTGAAACGTTTCGGATGTATCTGCAAACTTAAACATTTCACTCCGGCAGATACTCCGGTAATCTTCGTCGCTGAAGAGAAAGAAACCAATACCAAAGCTGCCAATAACCCGTTGGCAGCCGTACTGGGAACAATCAACCCTCAAAAGCAGACACCACCTACACTGACATTCAATGCCGACAATGAAATGGTACAGACGCTACTGAAAATAAAAGCAGATAACAAACTTTTCCAGCATATCGTATATATACTATATGTACAAGCCTTGTTGCAAGGACGTTATCCGGTCAACAGTGAGGAAATGACTCTCTTCAACCATTCACTCAGCGAGCTGATGACTACCAAAATGAACGAATTTATCAACTTCTTAAATTAATGTAATCCCATGAAGTACACACTTGAAATACAAAAAAGACTGTTGCAAGTAGAGAATGGCAACCTTTCACCACGTGAAAAGTCCTCTTTACTCAGAGAAGCCATACGCATAGCGGATGAAAATGATGACGTACAATGGGCGGTAGAAATGCGTTTAGATCTCATTTACGAACTAAATCAACTCTCCGAAGATCAAGAAGAAATCACCGTATTCTCACGTATACTGGATGATTATGAAAACAATAAAGACCTTATTCAGGAAGATGACATTCTTTGGAAATACAAATGGATATGGGGTTGTGCTTTCGATCTTCCGGAAATCCCTAAAGTACAGGTAGATGCCATTGCCGAAGACTTCAAAACCCGTATTCTACGCAACGGATATTCCGCACGTTCTTATTATCACTTATTGTCTGTACAAAATACGAGAATGCGACAATACGATAAAGCCAAAGAATATGCCGACAAGATGCAAAATGAAAAGTTGGATGACATGATGTGCGAAGCCTGCGAACTGAACTTCCTGTTAGACATCTATTTGGAAACCGGAAAAGGATGAATACCTATTACCCTATCTGGGCAATTTCATCACATACTACTTCATGACAAACCCACAACGAGGCTGGGAATATGTAGAATGCTGTGTTCCCTGGAGCTTAAGAACGAGTAAGTATAAAAAATACCGCTTTGGATGTGATATGGTGGAAGCACTGAAATATGAATCACGTCCGGAGGTGAAACTCGGGTTACCCGAAGAATTTCCTCTTTATAATGCAGAAGGTACCTATCAGGTTGCAGAACTGCGCGATTATTTCTATAAACAGGCCGAAGGACTGGCACATCAATACGATACACGCAACGGAAATAACGGATATATGGAGAGGATACTGTGTCAATGCGGCAATATGCCAATACAATAACTTAGAAATGAAAAAAGAATGTGCCAATGGTATACGTTTATCCCTACGCAGCCAATTGGCACATTTACACATTACGATATTACTTATTTCCCCGTCACCCTGAAGAAATCTTTCACCGATTGTATCTGAAAACAATTATTTATCTGAACATTCTCCGCTTTATCCACTTCAATCACAGCCTGTCCGGGAATAGGTTTCTTCGAACGGACTCCCTCCAATGTAATTCCGCTACTTTCTCTGAAAGTGAGCGACGGCCCTTCGGATACGGCAAAGTCCACATTGAAGAAACGGATATTCGTTGCTGTTTCAACATTAAACCCTTTTTCCGCCTCCATATTTATATTTGAGAATGAAAGCTCGTTTATCGGCATCTCCTCAATACCTTTTATATAACCGATCTGCTTCACATCCGAACCTGTAATATTACTCAAATGAATATTACGGAATACGGGAGTGCGTTCGCTCACCGGTTCCGGTTTGGAAAGCTTATCATAAAACAAATCAAAGATAAATGCATTCCGGCCGATATTTTTCATCACGATATTATCCACCCGGATATCTTCTACTACTCCACCACGACCACGGGAGGCTTTCAAACGAATACCAGCATCTGTCCCATCAAAAACGCAATTGGATATAGCCACTCTCTTCACCCCGCCGGACATCTCACTACCAATCACAACTCCACCGTGCCCGGAAAGCATGATACAATTAGTGATTGTCAGATTCTGACAAGGTTTCCCATATTTACGTCCATCAGCATCACGTCCCGATTTTATGGTAATACAATCATCTCCTACGCTGATAAAGCAATCAGAGATACGCACATTGCTACAAGAAGTCGGGTTAATACCATCTGTGTTGGGACCTTTGGGGTTCTTTGAAGGGTTATTGATCGTTACGCCATGAACCGTTATGTTGTCACAGAATGCAGGATTAATGGTCCAAAAAGGAGAATTGATAATCTTCACATTTTCTATTACGATGTTACTGCATTCAAAGAACTGAATGAAAGGCGGACGGAACATACGGCGCTCCAAAGAAGGTTTGTAGTAATCAGAGATTTCCAAATCCTTATTAGCGTCCACCCACATTTGCTGAAGCTTGTTCAGAGAAGGCAGTTTTCCTCCGTTCTCCTTTATCAACCGACGGGTATCGACTTCCCAAGCCCACCATTTGAACCCGTTTCCATCCAGAGTACCTCTTCCGATTATCGTCAGGTTATCGGCATTGTCGGCATAAATTAATGGCGACAATGTATTCATTACCGTTCCCTCCCAGCGAATCTTCACAAAAGGAAGATAATCTTCAAAGCGATCCGAAAAACGAAGAGTGGCACCGGACTCTATATCCAAAGTAATATTACTTTTCATACGTATGGTAGCAGTCAGATAAGTACCCGCCGGAAAATAGATCGTCCCTCCCCCTTCGGCGAAAGCCTCATCAATTGCTCTGTTTATTAAATCGGTACAAGGTTTTATGCCTGTAAGATCGGCTCCCAACTGTTTCATATCAAAAGTACGGGCATGGGTCACGGCAGTAGTCAAACACCACAATGCCATGCAAAGAAATAAATGTTTCATCGACATACAAATATTTATTGATTACAAGGGCAAAAGTACATTCTTTTATTACTCCACATGAGGAATTTCCGTGCTTCATAGAGGAAGATTCAGTGGAAAAACTGGGCAAAAGAGGGTATTTTTAAGTTATTAAGAGGATACTGTTATTTTATATAGGGTGTTTTCCTTATTTTTGTGATACGAAATCACAAAACAAGATACTATGAAAAAAATCTTTCTCGTCATCGTTCTGCTTATAGCCGTTTTTACAACTATCGCGCAGCCGCTTTGCCAGATAGAACATTTTACGGTGAACAATGGGCTGGCTCAGGGAGTAGTCACTACTATATTACAAGATAAAAAAGGATTTATCTGGTTCAGCACCTGGAATGGTCTGGACAAATTTGACGGATATACATTCAAAAACTACAAGGCTTTTCCTGGAGACGGTTGCATGTTGAGCAACAATCGGATCACCTTCATTGCAGAAAGCCGATCCGGAGATATCTGGTGCCAGACCTACGACGGCCATATCTTCTTATTCGACACGAAAGAAGAAAAGTTTATCGATATTCTGAACCCCATTGAAGAAGAAACCCGGCATATCAATATTGTAGACCAAACTTATGTGCTGCCCAAAGGAGTCGTGTGGGTGGCCTGCGACAAAGGATACAATTTCAGGATAGACGAAAAACTTTGTAAAGAAAGAAAAGGAATCACTCTCTACAATTCTTTCAACCAGACTTTAAAAGGAGATCAGATCTTCAGTGTTTATCAGGATTCTGAAGGAGATGAATGGATATTGACTGATAAGGGAGTAACGGTAATCGGCCAAAAGAAAGCTGACAGCGACTTTCCTTTCTATCATATTAAAGAGATGAAAGGGAAGATATTCCTTGCTTCGACTTCCGGCAAACTGGCGATTTATGACATGCAAACAGAAAAGATAAGATTTGCAGAAATTCCTTACGATATACAGGTAATCAACGGAATACATAATATTGGAAATAACGATTTAGCTCTTGCCACAGACAAAGGAATTGTTATCTTCAATGTCGAACAAAAAAGTTTCAAACAGATCGATATACGAACAGTAACTCAAACCTCAAACACCGCATATTCTATCTATAAAGACAAGCAAGGTGAATTATGGATATTCTCCAACACCCCGGGAATCGTACGTCTCAACTTAAATACCGGTGAAAAGCAACATCTTGCAACTCCTTCAAAAGAAATTATAAACTATGGACGCCCCAACCGTAATATTATCTTTGAGGATAAAGCAGGTGTACTCTGGATGATTCCTCATAAAGGAAATTTCTGTTATTATGATCGTGCTGAAAAACACTTAAAACCATTTTATACAGATCCTACTAATCCTAACTCCATGTTTACCCCAAATGTTCGTTTCTACTATACGGACAGACAAAAAAATCTATGGTTTACTGGTATACGAGGAGTAGAAAAGGTGTCTTTCTTTCCTTACTCTTACAAGCATACTCCTATAGACTACGGTTTGGAAGTACGTGGATTATGGCAAGATAAGCAAAAACGCCTTTGGGTAGCCTCTAAAAAAGGAACAATCCGTATATATGCCCCCGATGGACAATTACAGGGATACTTGAACCAACAAGGAACCATAAGCAAAGATATGGTGATATTCCCGGATAACATTTACTGCTTCATGGAAGACAAAGATGGAATTATCTGGATGGGAGGCAAAGAGAAAGGCTTATTCCGACTGGAAAAAAAAGACGAAACTCATTTCTCCATACAGCAATTTACCAACCAACCGGAAAATAAATACAGTTTAAGCAATAACAGTGTCTATTCCATCTGCCAGGATAGCCATAACCGGATTTGGATCGGATGTTTTGGCGGAGGAATTAATCTGTTGACTAAATCTACAGATGGTAAAATCCGGTTCATACACAGCAACAATGAATTAAAAAACTTTCCGACCAGCCATTTCATGAAAGTCAGATGCATTACCGAAGTATCCGGAGGAGTGATCATTGCAGGCACAACAGAAGGACTGTTGACATTCTCCAACAACTTTGAACAACCGGAAGAAATCAAATTCCATCAAAATATACGCAACCCGGGTATAGCATCCAGTCTGGGCAGCAATGATGTCATCAACATCTATACAGACAGCCGAAAAACGATATATATATCGACATTCACCGGAGGAGTCAGCAAGGTACTCTCCCGGAATCTTCTCAATAGCGACATAGAATTCAAGACTTACACCATCAGAGACGGATTGGCCTCGGATCTTGTACTGTCCACTATCGAAGACACGGAAAAGAACCTATGG
>PPYF01305103.1_pt1 | contig 16349 bp, 8 predicted proteins | sample 1559871 | NCBI WGS metagenome assembly PPYF01 (sample SAMN08240021, study PRJNA423297) | Human gut metagenome, whole genome shotgun sequencing project.
GTCTGGTACTATGTCATGTTTGCAGTGGACGGGCAGGAGCGGTACGGCTATATCGAAGCATCACATCTTGTCACGAGTGATACGGATTTCAGAGCCTGGGAGGAGAAGCTTGGCGATGCGTATGAAGCGGCAGGTGAGAAGCTCAAAAAGAGCGGCAACCAGGACATCCTTGCGTTCCCGGAGTCCTACCAGGCAGCACTCACACAGCTTAAGGCGTCCCATCCGAACTGGACATTTGTACCGATGCAGACGAATCTGGAGTGGAGCAGTGTTGTGAGTGCAGAGATGCAGAACAACAGAAGCTGGGTACATCAGAGCAAAGGAGACAACTGGAAAGCAGAGGCGGCGTCACAGAGCGGATGGTATATTGCATCGCAGTCGGCAGTGGAATACTGTCTGGATCCGCGTAATTTTACCAACGATTCCTACATATTTATGTTTGAGCAGCTGACATACAATGCGCAGTACCACACGGTGGATGCGGTTTCTAATATCGTGTCCGGCTCCTTTATGCAGGGAGAAGTGCCGGGAGCGGGGACAACCTATGCGCAGGCATTTTACGATATAGGTAACAGTCTCGGAGTCAGCCCGTTTTTCCTGGCATGCAGGGTTTATCAGGAGCAGGGAAGTGCGGGAACATCACCGCTGATTTCTGGAACTTATCCGGGATATGAGGGATATTACAATTATTATAATATCGGTGCGACAGGAACGACAACGACGGACGTCTATGTCAATGGTTTAAGAACGGCTCAGAATAAAGGCTGGGATACCAGAATGAAAGCCTTGACCGGCGGTGCGCAGTATATCTCGCAAAATTATATCTTAAAAGGACAGGACACCCTTTATCTGCAGAAATTTGATGTGGACGCTTCCTACAATGGATTGTATTCCCACCAGTATCAGCAGAATATCACAGCACCGATGACGGAGGGCGGGAAGATCCGGACGGCGTACAGCCAGACCAGCGCGTTGGAGAATCCGTTTGTGTTCAAGATCCCAGTATACAATAATATGCCGGCAACAGCATGTCCTTCGCCGGACGATCAGGATAACACCGCAACAGCTGCGGCGCTGCGTGCGTTTGTAGTGCGTCTGTATGAGGATGCGCTGGGACGTACCTCCTATCAGGATTCGGAGATCGACTACTGGTATCAGGCGCTGCGCAACGGAGAGAAAACGGGCGCAGAAGTTGCACAGGGATTTTTCTTCAGCGATGAATTTAAAAATAAGAATCTCTCCAATGAGGCGTATGTAAACCTTCTGTATCAGGTAATGTTTGACAGACAGGCGGATGACAGCGGAAAGGCAGACTGGCTTGCAAAGCTCTCCAACGGAATGAGCAGGGAGTATGTATACCGCGGATTTGCAAATTCACAGGAGTTTGCAAATGTGTGCAGCCAGTACAGCGTGATCCAGGGAACGGTGACACTGGGAAGCTACCGGGATCAGAATGAGGGCGTGACGTCATTTGTAAACCGGCTTTATGTGAAACTTCTGGATCGTCAGGGAGAGGATGAAGGAATTGAAAACTGGTGCAGAACGATTCTGACAAAAGCGGATACGACGGAAAATGTAGCGCATGGATTCGTATTCTCACAGGAATTTTTGAACAAAAATACATCCAATGAGGAGTTTGTCAAGATCATGTACCGTACATTCTTAGACCGTGAATACGATCAGGCAGGGCTCAATGACTGGGTTGACCAGCTGAATTCCGGAGTTGGGAGAGAGCAGGTATTCCATGGATTTGCGGGAAGTACGGAATTCCATAACCTGATGGCTGAGTACGGCGTGGACTAGAATCGGCTTTGGAAAATAAAAGAAAAATTAAGAATTTTTTTCGGCCTTTCGATTGTCAAGTGCAGACAATAAAAGTTATAATGAAAGCACAATAGCTATGCTGTGACATAGAGAAGGAGGAAATGTAGTGAAATTTAACAAGTGGGTGAAAAGTGTAACGGCTGCCGTTGTCTTAAGTCTGGCACTTTCCGTGACGGCATTCGGTGCGGAGGCAGATGCGGACGAGCTTACGATGGTGACAAGTGAGCAGACGGAGATGAAAGAGGGAATGGTTGGGGCAGGAGCGCATGCATCGATTTATCCGGATCCGACGATGTATGATGCAACATTTTCCAACAATACCAAGATCAACCTGCTCTTCAACGTCAGAACGTTCGGCAATGATATGGAGCGCTATGAGATCCGTATTTTCAAGGGCAGTACAGAGAGCTCGGCAAATCTGGTTGCAAGAAAGAATGCGGATTTTAATACGACAAAGGGAACATCCGACATTACATACAGCTGGGACACAACGGATTACAGCAAATACACGCCGGGAACCTATACGATCAGCTGTACCTCATTTTATAATTCTACAAACGGGGATGTAGTTAATCAGAAGGAAATGTTTACGGTAACACTGGAGGACTACCGCCTGATTCTGGATAGACAGTTTGTGCAGCGCCTCTACGAGAAAGTATTCCAGAGAACCGCCGATACAGCAGGCTTGAATGACTGGAGCAACAAGCTGTACAACGGAACGACGACCGGTGCGACGACTGCATGGAATTTTTTCTTCAGCCCGGAGTTCGGCAATAAAAATACAACAAACGAGCAGTATGTGAACATTCTGTATCAGGCGCTGTTTGACCGCAATGCAGATACGGATGGCAAGGCAAACTGGGTGAGCTTACTGGATAACGGAGTGTCCCGTGCGTATGTGCTGAAAGGATTTACCGATTCGTCAGAGTTCAACAATCTCTGCAGCGTGTATGGAATTCGGCAGGGAACCATAACGACGTCCGAGAACCGCGATAAGAATCCGCAGGTAACGGCATTTGTGAACCGCTTATATACGATCGCAATGAACCGTGCCGCAGATGTCAATGGTCTGAATGACTGGACGGGCAAGCTGCTGGCGAAGACAAAGACACCGAAGCAGGTGGCATCCGGATTCGTATTTTCACAGGAGATGGCCAACCGGAATCTCAGTAATCAGGAGTATGTGACGATGCTTTACCGTACGATGATGGACAGAGAGCCGGATGAGGCAGGCCTGAATGACTGGGTAACCAGACTGCAGTCAGGTACCAGCCGCCAGAGCGTATTTGACGGTTTTGCCGACAGTACAGAGTTTGACAACATTGTACGTGCATACGGATTAAAGTAAATAATACGTCCCGGTAGGACATACAGTTTCATACAAAGGAAGAAAGAGCCCGCGCTGTCGATTTGACAGCGCGGGCCTTTTTGGTCATAGACAGGTCTGTCAGATCCTGGGGAAGAATGACTGGAAAAATTAAGAAAATATACATATTTTGTAAATTGACGTTGTCCCCGGTACGTGTATAATTAAAATTGGTAGAAATATGTTATTTAGACAGAGGAAGGATCAGGATGAAGAAAAGAGTACTAGCGTGTATACTGGCGGCAGCGCTTCTGACAACCGGAATACCGGGAGGTCAGGCAGCGATGGCACAGAGCCTTACGGAAACCGGAACGGAGATGGCGGCAGAAGAAACAAATCCGGAAAGCACATCGGAGGAAACGGAAGCGGCATCTGTGACGGAAACAGAAGTGCAGACGTCGACAGAGAGAGAGACGGAGGATGTGGCAGAAGGCTCGGAGAGTCAGTTGACAGAGACGGCAGAGACCGAAGCAGCAGAGGAGACCGAAGCGGCAGAGGGAACCGGGAAGACAGAGGAGACCGAAGAGACGGAAGCAGTAGAGAAGACAGGGCACTTAAAGGCATCCAGCACTGTGGCAGAGGAAGCGTTGGAAGAAGACCCGCAGGCGGGTACCTCCATGAGCAATGAGGAGCCGGAGAGCACATCGAATATCAAAAGCTCATCGGCGACTTACAGTGGATATACCGGAAGCTCCTATATACATAACGGGCGGTACGACAGTGGTTATAAGATTGTGAACGGAATCGACGTTTCTTATCACAATGGAGATATTAACTGGTCGGCGGTCAAGGCAGCCGGAATTGATTACGCGCTGATCCGTGTGGGATACCGCGGAATGTCGAACGGAGGATTGTTCGATGATTCCAAGTATCGGGCCAATATCCAGGGCGCATTGAATGCCGGATTGAGAGTCGGTGTCTATATTTTCTCACAGGCAACCACACAGGCGGAGGCAGCGGAAGAGGCAAATTATCTTTTAAATAGAATCTCTGGCTACAATATCACACTGCCGGTGGTCATAGATTATGAATTCGGCACAAACCATAGTGGACGTCTTGCGGATGCCAATCTGGATATTGATACGGCAACGGCAGTTGTGAATGCTTTTTGTACCACGGTGCAGTCGGCAGGATATACGCCGATGGTCTATGCGAATAAGACCATGCTGCAGTCTTACATAAGAGGTGAAATTCTGGACGACTACTATAAGATCTGGCTTGCCAATTATACGACGCAGACGACGTATGCAGGCGAGTATTACGCATGGCAGTATAGCAGCAAGGGCGGCGTGAGCGGTATAAGCGGTTACGTGGATTGCAATTTCTTCTATGTAAGAGATAATTATCAGAATGCACAGCTGTATGTGACCAGGCTGTATGAGAGCCTTCTGGAGCGTGAGCCGGATGCAAGCGGCATGAATGCATATGCCGCTGCAATTTCGGAGGAGACGATGACCGCTGCCGATGTTGCGGTTGATATCATTTCCAGCAGTGAATTTAAGAATAAGAACTACACGAATGAGGTGTACGTGCGGAAGCTTTACGCGGCACTTTTTGCCAGAAGTCCGCAGGATTCGGAAGTCAGCAACTGGGTGGAGGTTCTGTCCAACGGAGTCTCACAGAAATATGTGTTAAAGCAGCTGATTGGGTCGTCAGAGTTTGCGACAGTGTGTTCCTATTATATGTTTTCACCGGGAACAGTGAGCCTGACGGAGAACCGTGATCAGAACTACAATGCGACGGCGTACGTGATGCGCTGCTACCGCAAGATCCTTAGCAGGGATGCGGATGTGTCCGGTCTGAATACATGGACAGGCAAGCTGATTGCCGGTAACGGTGGAGCTGAGATCGTAAAAGATCTGGTAATGAGCGAAGAGTTTCGTAATCTGAACAAGTCTGATGCGGAATTTGTGGACATCCTCTATGCGGCAATGCTGGATCGAAGCTCGGACGAGACCGGAAAGAATACCTGGCTTTCAACCTTAAATGATGGTGTTTCCTATGTCTATGTTATCAACGGTTTTGCGGGGTCGACAGAATTTGGAAATATCTGTTCCGGTTATGGAATCACACCGGGACAGGCGGAGATTACAGAGGCGAGAGATAAAAACATCAAGGTGACGCAGTATGTCAACCGGTGCTATGAGAAGGCGCTTGGAAGAAGCGGAGAGACGGACGGTATCAATTACTGGTGTTCCATCATTCTTTCGGGGGCACAGTCGCCGAAGAATGTGGCGTACGGATTTGTATTTTCACAGGAATCTGAAAACCAGAACCGAAACAATGCGGATTACACAGAAATGCTTTACAACCTGTGCCTGGGCAGAGCATCTGAGGCTGCCGGAAAAGCAGACTGGGTCGGCCGGCTGGAGCAGGGAACTTCCAGAGAAGAGGTATACTGGGGATTTGCAAACTCACAGGAGTTTGAAAATATCATCGCAAGCTACGGCCTGTAATGATTATAGAAAGGAGCATTAGGTATGAAGAAACGGATTGCAGCAATACTGCTGTTGGGATGCATGGTAATGGGAAGTATTGGGACACAGGCACAGGTATCCGCAGCAGAAGTGGCAGAAACTGTAACGGAGACGGAAACAGAAACAGAGCAGACATCTGAAGAGACGCCTGTGGACACCGCCGCAGCAGAGAGTACGGAGACCGCGGAAAATACGGAGACTGCGGAAAATACGGAGACTGTGGAAAGCACGGAGTCTGCGGAGCCTGTGAAAGCGGCAGCTGCCGACACAACAGAGAACGAGACAGAAGCGACCGCAGAGGAGATTACACATCCGACAGGTTTGATGGATCTTAACGTGATCAATGTCGGAACGATTGCAGAAGATGATGTTTTAGACGAAACAGAGGCAGACAGCAGCAAGAGTTCCAGTGTATATGCAACAGCGTGGGATGCTTATTCGTCCAATTACGTGTATAATATGCTTTCGACGGAAGAGCGCAAATTCTGGGATGGACTGGATGCATCCTGCAGACAGGTGCTTCTTGGTACGGATAATCTGACGGATGGACATATACCGTATGTATCCTGCGGAAGCCTGAATTCAAACAGAATTACGTATGTGGCATATATGTTCCGTTACATGAATCCGCAGTATTATTTTATCAATGTGTCTTTGTATCAGGGAGGAAACAGCAGCGGATGGTATGCGGCATTCGGTGTCTATTCTGCCTTTCAGAATGGTACGGCGAGAAGCACTGCAACACAGAGTGTGAAGAATCAGGTGGATACCTGGAAAAATACGGTCAATTCACTTAGCTCTGAGGCGGAAAAAGTAAAAATGATTCACGATCTCATTGTGCAGAAAGTGGATTATAATACGGATATTTATGGCAACTCGTTTAATGAAGATACGGCATACACACAGTCGGTATACAGCGTATTCTGCATGGATAAGACCGTCTGCGCTGGATATGCGCAGGCGTTTGAGATGATGTGCAACGGTGTGGGTGTTGACTGTATTGCGGTGACAAGTGATGACCATGAGTGGAATAAGGTGCGTATCAACGACTCTTGGTATAATGTAGACTGTACCTGGGCAGATCAGAGTACCATCGACTATGAATATTTTGAACGAAGCGACGCCGTATATGATGCGGATCTGGCAAGCTATGCAAGTTCTCACGCAGAAGAATCCTATTGGAATGAGTATCTTCCGGCGTGTACCTTGGATAGTGGGGCAACTTACTCTGATCCAGGCACTTTGCCGACGATTACACAGCAGACCGCACAGCCGCAGATTTCGGTTACGGCGAACAACAATGTCAATTATGTGACGATAACGAGCAGTACGCCGAATGCGATCATCTATTATACAACAAATGGAGATACACCGACGCCGGCTTACACGAGATCGGAGAAATATTCGTCGACATTTACACTGGGCGGAAGCTGCACAGTCAAGGCGGTGGCGGTATGCGATACCTACTGGGACAGTAATGTGGCAAGCAAGAGTGTGACGGCAGCTACAGGAACGACAGGAACGACAGGAACTACAGATACACCGGATACGACGGACACCACAACGCAGCACAAATCGGCACCGTTTGTAAAACTGTTGTACCAGTATGTGCTGGATCGCACTGCCACACAGTCTGAAATTGATTACTGGGTAGGGCGGCTTGAGAATGGAAGTACCGGAGCTGAGGTTGCTTACGGTTTTATCTTCAGTCAGGAGTTCCAGAATAAGAATTACAGTGATGCGGATTATGTCGAGCATCTGTATTTAAGCCTGATGGGACGTGCATCGGATGCAGATGGAAAGGCAGACTGGGTGACACATCTGACGAATGGTGTGTCCAGACTCTATGTGTTCCGGCAGTTTACGGATTCCACAGAGTTCGGAAATCTCTGCAATACCTATGAGATTGAGAGAGGAACGGTTGCGTTGACCGAGAACCGGGATCAGAATTACAATGTGACACGCTTTGTGGCAAGAAATTATACCGAGTTTCTGGGACGTACCTATGATGTGGATGGTTTAAATGATTGGAGCGGACGCATCAACAGTGGATACGGAATGGAAAATGTGGCATATGGTTTTGTATTCTCACAGGAGTGTATCAACATGAACCTCTCAAACAGCGATTATGTCAAGATGCTCTATCGCGGTATTTTTGGACGTCCATATGACGATGCCGGACTGAATGACTGGGTGAGCCAGCTGAACAACGGTACCTCCAGAGAGACTGTATTCTGGGGCTTTGCAAACTCACAGGAATTTGCAAATATGGTTGCCAGTTATGGATTATAAATGGACAAAACGTATATAAAATGCTATAGTAGCAGTAAGGGAAGGAATCCGGCAGGATTCCTTCTGTAGTATACGGGGAAAGCGAGATATGGAGATTATGAAGAGACGTGTGTTAGCGGCTTTTCTGGCAATGATGCTCACATGTGGTGTGGCATTTCCGGGCAATGCAGTCTATGCAGCGGAAGTGACGGAGACGACGGTGGAGAGTGACGCGGCTGCTGAAGAGACGGCGGAACAGACAACGGATGCGGCTGTCGAAACAACGCCAGAGGAAAGCACAGAGCAGCCGGAAACAACAGAAACAGCCGAAGCAGCAGTGACAGAAGCGACGGAGGCGGAAGAGCCGGAAGCAACAGAGGCGGCGGAGAGCAAGCCTGCGGCAGAGATGAGTGCGGCGGAAGATGTGGCTGCCGTAAAAGTGACAGAGAATATGAAGTATGCAGCTTCCGGCAAGTGCGGCGACAATCTGACATGGAGCTATAATAATGGCGTGCTTACGATCAGCGGAAGCGGCGCGATGTATGATTATCCGGTATATGATACGCCGGGATCCCCGCAGTGCATGCCGTGGTATGCTTGCAAATCATCGATTACGGCGGTAAATATTGCAGAGGGAGTGACATCCATCGGGGCATGTGCGTTCTGGGGCTGCAGTTCCTTGGCAAGTGTGACGACACCGTCGACGATCTCAACGATCGGATTTGGGGCATTCACAGATTGTACCCGCCTTCAACAGGCAACGATCAAGTCCGGTTTTGTGGGTGAGTCAGCGTTTATCCGCTGTACGGCACTTAATACAGTTACGGTGGGAAGCGGTGTAACCGGATTCGGAATCAGTGCTTTTGAGAACTGTACCGGACTGACCGGCGTGTATATCAGCGATCTCGCTGCATGGTGCAGGATTGATTTCGGCGGCTATCTGGCAAACCCGCTTCAGTTTGCAAAACATTTGTATCTGAATGGTTCGGAAGTGACAAATCTGCAGATTCCGGACGGTGTGACTGCGATCAGTGATTATGCATTTGAGTATGGAAAGAGCATTACCAGTGTGACAATTCCCTCCAGTGTAACAACGATCGGTGATTACGCATTTTATCTTTGCGATGGCATCCGGACTGTGAACCTGCCGACAGACGGACTGACCCGCATCGGGGCGAGTGCATTTGACAGCTGTTCGGGACTTACCAGTATTGCAATTCCAAACAGCGTATCCTACATTGGAACGTTCGCGTTTGCGTGGGCGCCGATTGAATCTGCCAATATCTACCAGGGCGTGATTGAGGGACATGCATTTGAAGGATGCGGATGTATCTCAAATGTTACGATCGGAAGCGGTGTTACGTATATCGGCGATAATGCGTTCAACCGGTGTGCCGGATTGCGCACAGTGCAGTACGGCGGCTCCAGGGCACAGTGGAGAGCGTTGGAGATCGGAGCGAATAATGAGGCACTGACCGGCGCGAGTGTCACCTGCAGCGGAAGCGGAAGCGCCAGCACCGACGGCGTGGACCGGACGAAGATTCATGTCGGCGGGACCGTAAAATACGGTTCTTACGAGCAGGATAACAATACTTCCAACGGCGCTGAGACCATTGAGTGGACGGTACTGGATATTCAGGGCGATAAGGCGCTTGTGATCAGCAAGAATGTCCTGGATTTCCAGCGGTATTATCCGAACCTGCAGACAACGGTTACATGGGCGAACAGCAGTATCCGTACCTGGCTGAACGATTCCTTCTATAATGCGGCGTTTAGTGATGGACAGAAGTCGGGAATTTACACAACATCGGTATCCGGAGAGTCGAATACCGTATTCGGAACATCCGGCGGATCGGCGACCAGTGACAAGATCTTTTTGCTCAGCGCTTCGGAGGCTGCCAACTATCTGAATACGGACGGCAAGCGAATGGCGAACTGCACAGAGTATGCTCTCAGCAGAAACGGAGACTCGGCGCTCCGCAATACAACGACACAGAGTTCCTATTGGTGGCTGCGGACTCCGGGTATCTATACATACGATGCCATGTATGTACATTACACAGGTTCGCTCCGCTACGACGGTATGGCAGTGGCAAATGTGATCGGCGGCGTCCGGCCGGCAATGTGGGTGAACAAGAATGTGGTCGAGGTCGTGCCGGAAAGCAATCGTGAGATTACGGAAGATCCGATTGAACAGTTTGTAACCCGGCTGTATCAGGTTTGCTTAAATCGTCAACCGGATGATGCGGGCTTAAATGATTGGGTGAACAGATTGTCATCCGGACAGGCATCCGGTGTGGAGGTGTCATACGGATTTGTGTTCAGCCAGGAATTCCAGAATTACAATTACTGCAACACCGATTATGTAAAGCAGCTCTACCGCGCGTTCATGGGACGGGAATATGACCAGGGCGGTCTGGATGACTGGGTCGGCAGACTCGGGACAGGAACGACCAGAGAGGAAGTATTCAACGGATTTTCGCAGAGCGAAGAGTTTAACAATCTGTGTACCCAGTACGGTATTACGAGGGGAGACGGTATTGCGGTTCCACAGTACGGAACAGTTCCGAGAGGAGCATGTACGGTCTGCGGTGCCACAGACGGTGTGACGGCATTTGTGACCAGACTTTATAATATCTGCCTGGACCGCAATCCGGATACGGACGGATTAAACGACTGGACGAACGGACTGTGGGATCACACAAAGAGCGGCGGTTCAGTAGCGCAGGGATTTATTTTCTCCCAGGAGTTTAAGAATAAGAATCTGAACGACAATGATTATGTGGAGTATCTGTACCGTGCATTTTTTGACCGGAGTGCAGATGCGGGCGGCAAGGCAGACTGGGTAAGCCGCATGCAGACGCAGGGATACAGCAGGGAAGATGTATTTAACGGATTTGTCGGCAGTGAAGAATTCAATAATCTGTGCAAAAAGTATGGAATAACGAGAGACTAAAGCGGGATGACAGAGTTTGCAATCTGCGTCAACCAGAGATAGGGAGGAACTGAATGAAAAAGATACGAAGATCGCTGGCGGTTTTTATTGCTGCTTTCGTCATGATTACAGGAGCCGGTCTTCTGACGGGGAAGACCGTTCCGGTGCGGGCGGAGGATAATGTCACCGCATTTGTGGATCGGATGTACCAGGTGTGCCTTGGCCGTGCAGCGGATGAGGAAGGCAGGGCAGACTGGGTGAATCGTCTGCAGACCGGAGAGGCAAGAGGCGCTGATGTGGCGTACGGATTTGTGTTCAGTACGGAATTCCGCAATATGAACCTCTGCAACAGCTGCTATGTGGACGCCATGTATCAGGCGTTTTTCGGACGCACGGCAGATGAAGCCGGAAAGGCGGACTGGATGAATCGTCTGGCAGAAGGGCAGACCAGAGGAGCGGTCATGACCGGCTTTGTGAATTCGGAAGAATTTTCTGCGCTTTGTGCTTCCTATGGTATTGAGAGTGGAAGCGGCGACTGGAGCGGCATCAGTATTCCGATTCTCGGCAACTGTTCCTGGTGTGGGACAGACAATGATACCATCACAGATTTTGTGACCAGATTGTACCGCATCTGTCTGGAGCGCGAGCCGGATGAGGCGGGACTTGCAGACTGGAGTGCACAGCTTGCCAACGGTGCCGAGGGCAGCCAGGTGGCGTATGGTTTTATATTCAGCACAGAATATAAGGAGAAGCATACGTCTAACGCAGAGTTTGCAACGATGCTGTATCACACGATGATGGACCGTGAACCGGATGAGGCAGGCCTTACAGACTGGGTGGACAAGCTTAATTATACGAATACCAGAGAGTATGTATTTAATGGATTTTTATTCAGCACAGAGTTTTTAAGGCGTTGCGCTGCGTCAGGAATCAATATTGGAAATGCAATTGAGACACCGGATGCTACGGATGCCTGGCAGATGAATATTCAGATTCTGGCACTTTGCAACGAGCAGCGTCAGAACAATGGTCTGGAAAAGCTTATGACCAGAGAGGATCTGTGGGAGCAGGTAGCACAGGTGCGTGCCGGGGAAATTGTGGATTATTTCAGTCACATACGTCCAAATGGCGAAAATTGTTTTTCACTTTATGAGGAGGCGGGGCTGGATTATTGTACTGCCGGTGAAAATATTGCGGGAGGACAGAGCGGAGCGCCCCAGGTGGTAAATGCATGGATGAATTCTGAGACACACAGAGGAAATATTCTGGAGGAATCGTATGAGTATCTGGCGACCGGCTATGCGGCAGGGGGAGCTTACGGTACGAATTACTGCCAGAATTTTCTTGGAGACTGGTAAACAATAAAAAAAGAAAGGGGGGAATTCCGGGCGGAATTCCCTTTTGAGGTACAAAATGAGAAAAATAAGAATGATAATTGGCACAGTATTGTGCGCTATGGTGCTGGCACTCGGAAACCGTATGCCGGTAATGGCAGAGGAAGTGGTATCTGAGGAATTAAAAGCGGCAGACACGCTGAATTTAACGGTATCGTATCCATCAGACATCAAGTGCGGGGAAGAGGTGACATTTAAGCTTCTGGCGACCGGCGGGAGCGGTACTTACAAATACCGGATTGCTTCACTGACGGATGCGCAGCAGAATTTTGTCTATGATATCAGCTATGGGTCAAACAGTGTCTACGGAGATAGCGATGAGTTCAAATTCACCTTTTATGCGTCAAGTACGTATTATATCCGGTTTGGTGTCATGGATATGGGATCGACACCATACCAGACCAAGACGACAGGGCTGCTGGAGTACCCCATCGTAATTAACGATCCGAATTATCCATCGGTGGAAGAACTCGTGGCAAATGTTGCGGGCGAATGTGAGAAGAGCTGCTCGACCGATTTCGATAAGGCGGTCTGGCTGCATGACTGGATTTTAGATCACGCGGATTACGACTATACGTACAGCTATTGTGCGGCAGAGGGCGTTCTGGCGCGCGGAAAGGGAACCTGTGAGTCATATCACAGAGCCTATGTGATGCTCCTAAATAAGGTCGGTATTCCGACGGGACGGATCGCCGGAAACGGACATGTGTGGACAGCGGCGCAGCTGGATGGAAAGTGGTATCAGATTGACAGCACCTGGGATGATATGGGAGCGTCTTACAAAGGAACGTTTTATGAGCATCTGTATTTCGGACTGAATGACGATATCATGAAGCTGGTACACAGCGACCACACACAGCCGGTAGCCGGATATGAGTGCAACTCTCTGGAAGAAAATTATTTTATTAAGACCGGGGAGATCCATCAGTGGTCGGATCCGTTTGCCGAGAAGATCCGTCAGAAGATTGCGGCAGGGGAGACCAGCTTTACACTTCCGGTGAACAGTGATCTGCCGGAGAGCGTTGCAAATGTGATTTACCGTCTTGTGGCGTATGAACTTTCCAGTGAGAGCTGGACGAATGCAACGCTGAGTGCGTCTTATGACAATCAGAAGCTGACCTGCAGCGTAACCGTAAAAACACCGGAAAACAACGGCGGAGACAATGGAAACAGCGGAGGCAGCGGATCGAATGACGGTAACAATGGCGGAAATACAGGCGGAGGCAGCGGATCGAATGACAGTAACAATGGCGGAAACACAGGCACGGACAACGGAAACAGCGGCAACACGGGAACGACGCTGACCGGCAAGCAGCGGTTTGCATCACTTTTATATGAAAATGCACTCGGCAGATCGGCAGAACAGAGCGAACTGGATTATTGGGCGCAGGAGCTGACAAACGGCAGAACGGGTGCGGAAGTGGCATACGGATTTTTGTTCAGCGAGGAGTTTCAGAATCATAATTATAACAATGCAGATTATGTGGAGCATCTGTATCTGAGCCTGATGGGACGTGCATCGGATACGGATGGAAAAGCAGGCTGGGTCAAGACATTGGAAAACGGAGCCTCCAGACTTTATGTGTTCCGCCAGTTTATCAATTCAGAGGAATTCCAGCAGCTGTGCAATACGTATGAGATCCAGAAGGGCGATGTCTCATTGACGGAAGAGCGCGACCAGAACTATAACGTTACATGTTTCGTTGCCAGAAATTATACACAGTTTTTAAGCAGGAATTATGATACAGACGGTTTGAATCACTGGTGTGAAGCAATCAACCATCATACGCAGTCCATGCAGGAGATTGCCTATGGATTTGTCTTTTCCACAGAGTGCAGTAACAAGAATTTGTCGAATACCGAATATGTAAAAATGCTGTACCGCGGATGCTTTGACAGAGAGGGAGATGATGCGGGAATAAGCGATTGGACAAATGCACTGAACTCTGGTATGATGGACAGGACACAGGTATTCTGGGGGTTTGCAAATTCACAGGAATTTGCAAATATGGTAGAAAGTTATCATTTATAAATAAAAGGGAATGACAATATGAGCAAAGCATTGATTGTAGGTGCGGCAGGCTTCGTAGGAAGTTATCTGGCACGTGAGTTAAAGAATAATCATGGAATGGAAGTCCATGCGACAAAACTGGCGCATGAACAGCTGGAGATACCCGGGGTGGCAATCCACGACCTGAATATTTTGAATAAGGATGAGATTGTTGCGCTGCTGTACGAGGTGCGTCCGGATTACATTTTTCATCTGGCGGCACAGAGTTCCGTGAGTGTGGCATGGAAGAATCCGGGGCTTACGATTGACATCAATGTCAAGGGAAGCGTGAACCTGATGGATGCGGTGCGTGAGCTTTTTTACAAACCGCGGGTGCTTCTGATCGGATCCGGTGAAGAGTACGGGCATATCAGGGAAGGGGAGACGCCGATCAAGGAGGATAATTACCTTCGACCGGGCAATATCTATGCGGCAACGAAGGTCTGCCAGAATATGATCGCCAGCATCTATACGCAGGCGTATGATATGCAGCTGATGATGGTCCGGGCATTCAACCACATCGGTCCCTGCCAGTCGCCGATCTTTGTCATCTCGGATTTCTGCAAACAGGTAGCGGAGATCGAGGCGGGAAAGAAAGAGCCTGTGATGTATGTCGGAAATCTGGCGGCAAAGCGGGATTTTACGGATGTGCGAGACGTTGTGCGCGCGTATGCACTTCTGGTGCAGAAAGGAACCCCGGGAGAGACTTACAATGTCGGCAGCGGACATGCCCATGAGATCCGGGAGATTCTGGATCTGATTATTTCATTTTCTCCGAGGGAGATTCGGGTGGAGATTGACCCGAATAAGATCCGGCCGGTGGATGTTCCGATTATTGAAGCAGATATTACAAAGTTAAACGCGGCGACCGGCTGGAAACCGCAGATTCCGTTGGAGCAGACGATTCAGGAGACACTGGATTACTGGCGGGAGAGAGTATAGCGTGATGGAGGAGATTGAGCGAATGGAAAAGATGTTTTCTTCGGAAGGGGTTACAAAGTCAGACCGTATGCTTCACACCCCCGGAATGTTTGCCAAAAATCATCTGCTCTATGTGCAGGAGGTAGGAAGACTGGAAAGTCTCGTACCGCATGTGTGCAGACGGGAGAATCTGGATTCTTATCTGATTTTTGAAGTGGTTGCAGGAAAGGGAAGTATTTCCACGGAAGGACAGACGATCGAACTGCATAAGGGTGAGTGCGTGTGGATCGACTGTCACAAGACCTTTGAACATGTCAGCAGCGAGGATGAGCCGTGGAAGCTGGCGTGGGTTCATTTTAACGGAAACTGTGCAGCGGAGTTCTATGAGTTGTTTCATAAAAAAAATGCGGTGCCTGTCTTTAAGGCGAGCGAGAAAGCGGATGTCGCAGAGCTGATTGGGAAGATTCTTGACGGTGTAAAGGACAATGTGTCCGAATTGGCAATTCACAGTATGTTGACGCAGCTGGTTACGGGATGTCTGCAGGAGACGACCGGCAAAGATACCATGGAGGAGGTTCGCGAGTTTATTAATGCGAACTATACGGAATCTGGTATCTATGCGTTGCTGACGGAGCGCTTTGGCATGGAGCAGAGTCTGATGGAGCAGAAGTTTGCCGGTAGTTATGGTATCAGTGTGCGGGACTATATTTTAAACCGCAGGTTTAATGCGGCAAAAGAATTACTGCGTTTTACGATTCAGCCGATGAGTGAAGTAATTACAGAATCCGGAATCGGCAATGAAGATTTATTTTACCAGCTGTTCCGGGAGAATGAGAATATGACGCCGGAAGAGTACCGGAAGAATTGGGCACAGTGGATTAAAGATTAAAGAAAAGAGGAAAAAGCATGAGTTACATGGAGGCTTACAAAGAGTGGTGCACAAACCCGTATTTTGACGAGAATACAAAGGCAGAGCTTGCTGCAATAAAGGACAATGCGGCGGAGATCGAGGATCGTTTTTACCGTCAGTTGGAGTTTGGAACCGGCGGACTGCGCGGCGTGATCGGAGCGGGAACGAACCGCATGAACATTTATACCGTGCGTCAGGCGA
>PPYF01158278.1_pt1 | contig 16345 bp, 9 predicted proteins | sample 1559871 | NCBI WGS metagenome assembly PPYF01 (sample SAMN08240021, study PRJNA423297) | Human gut metagenome, whole genome shotgun sequencing project.
GAATGGCATATGAAATGGTCATGCCCTATCATCTTCATATGCCATCTTATTTTTTAGAGACATTTACTGAATATCCCTGTGGTAAAATCGAATATCAGAATTATAAATCTTTCAGCAATATCTTGCTGGTGCTTTTATAATATTCTTCACGGGCATTTGCCAGCGCCTCCCAAGAACTGCTGTATCGCTTTTTGTCTATTTTGAAGGCTTCCGTTCCGGCTATGTCCAGTCTGTTCAGCAGCATAGCCACGTTCATCCGGTTGATATCTACTGACGGCAAATAGCCTATGCTTTCATCGTCACCGTCCATAGCAGTTTCATAAATCATGTGCATGTCCTGTAGTTCATACAGGATTTTCTTGGTGAGCCTTATCGGGATTTTATGTTCGTCGCTGAGTGTCTCGGCGGTATAAGGAGCCTCTTCCGTCTCAAAGCGCTTGCATATCAGAGACATGATGAGGATACACAGAAAGTCGTGATAACGGCGGCTGATATTTGCCGTTTCTTTGCTGAAACTGTAGTTGCGAAGATTCTGTGCCACATAGCAAAGTTCTGCGCCATACAGGCAGATTCCCCATGAAATTTGCGCCCATAACAAGAACATAGGAATGGCGGCGAAGCTACCATAGATTGCATTGTACCTTGATACCCATATCTGACTGCCGATATACAAGTATTGAAAAGCCTGAAAGGCTGTGCCTGCGATGATACCCGGAATGATGGCATACTTCAGTTTCACTTTAGTATTGGGCATAAAGACGAACAGTCCCGTAAACATGGCCCAAGTCAGGATGAAAGGAATCAGGCGTACCAGAAATTTCATCAGGGGTGCCAGTAATACGAAGTCCTCCATGTTTTTCACCATGGTGGACATAAAGATGGTAAGACCGCTGGAAAGTACGATAAGTAGGGGCAGTAAGAGCAGGATGGAGAAATAATCCGTCATTTTGCGATACAGTGTACGGGGCTTCTTCACTTGCCATATATAATTGAAGGTACGTTCTATGTTATAGGTCAGGCTCAGAATGGTCCAGAACAACATCACCAGACCCACTCCGATAAAAATTCCGCTTTTGGCGTGCACCAGATAGGAGTCAATCAGGCCAAGAATGGTTTCGGCAGCCGCACTCTGTCCTTCAAGACCGCTACGGAATTGGGTTTCCAGCAGGTTGGAGAAGCCGAAACCGCGTGCGATGGCGAATAAAATGGCCAGAATGGGAATAATAGAAAGCAGGGTGCTGTATGTCAGTGCGGATGCTTTATTCAAAATACGTCCCTGAGTGAATTCACGAACAGAAAGAGTAGCGATTTTTATTGCATTATAGAGTATTCCTCGGGATTTGCTAACCTCGTCTTCTGTCACCCGCCATATATCATCTTTGAGAAACGATTGCAGACCTTTCAGTTTTTCCTTGTTCATGGTACTCATAAGCTCTTCATTAGGATATATGAAAAAAAAGCAGCCGGCCTGTAAGCCGGGTTCTGTTCTTCGCCTTGCGGCGAAGTGCCTGCCATTTATCTACGCCTGTTGTCACCAACAGGCTCTAGCGGTCTACCCTCCGACGTGGGGCGAGCAACCCTCATAATGTCGGTTTACATGACCTTACAACTCCTAAGACGTACAGCCCGTCATGTCACCATGCGGCTGGTAGGCTCTTACCCCACCTTCTCACCCTTACCCCGTTTCCCGTAGGAATTGTGGCGGTTGTTTTCTTCTACGTTACTCCACCTTCGCAGATGGCTTTCTGTTAGGAAGTAGGATGCTCTGCGTTGCCCGGACTTTCCTCTTTCGCCTTGCGGCGTCAGCGGCAGACCGGCCGGCTGCTTTTAAGTCTACAAAGATAGTGATTTTAGGTTAAACGTAGGATAATAAAGCGGAAAAAAGTAAGAAAATAAATGGAAAAACGAAGAAAGAGCGGAACAGCCCATTACTTTTTCTTGGTATATATAATAATGAGAAGAGAATCGGTGATGCTCGGTTCGGCACTCCTGCTTATCGTATAGAAACAACGGTAAAAACAGAAATATAAAAGTAAATGAACAGTGCCGGAAAGAGAAGTGGGTGCAGTTTTCGCTTTCCCTCTCCGGACACGGATTTTAGCGGTAGAATCCCAATTCGTTTCTCAATGAACGCACTTCCTGTTGCAAAAGTTCTATACGTTCCAGCATGTGGTGGATGGCGTCGATTCCTGCAATATTGATGGACAAGTCATAATATAAATGCGTGTAACGCTCCAGCTCCGCTAGTTGGGATGCGAGGAGGTAGCGTTCCTCGTCAATCACCCGGACTTCGATCAGTCCGTCTTCTTCCAGTTCCGTAATGAACGACGGGTCCACGTGGCAACGGTCGCAAAAATCGTTGATAATAATTAAATCGCTCTGCATAATCCTTCTCTTTTTTTAATTGCTACTATCTTTTAATTGGCGGAACAACTCTTTCTGATGTTCGGTCAGGTTGCTAGGAATGGTGACATTATAAGTTACTATCAGATCGCCAAATTTGCCTTCTTCCTTGTAAACAGGAAAGCCTTTGCCTTTCAAACGGACTTTGGTTCCGTTCTGGGTTTCAGGTTTTACTTTCAGTTTTACCTTGCCGTTCAGTGTGTCCACGGTTTCTTCACCACCCAGTACGGCGGTGTAGAGGCTAAGCGGAGCATGGATATATAAATCATTTCCCAGACGTTTGAATACAGGATCGTCTGGAATGACAAAGGTGATGTACAGATCGCCTGCAGGACCACCGTTTACCCCCGGTGCACCATGACCACGCAATTTGATAGTCTGTCCGTTGGCTATACCTGCCGGAACAGTGATACGTATGTTCTTTCCGTTTACATTAAGCACTTGTTTGTGTGTTTCGGCGGCTTCACGCAATGAAAGTTGTAATTCAGCATTATAGTCCTGTCCACGGAATCCGGCGCTTCGTCCGCCGTTTGCACCGCCACGATGCCCGAACAGTTCTTCAAAGAAATCAGAGAAACCACCTGCGCTGCCACCGAAATGTGCACCGGTGAATTCTTCTCCTCCATTGCCGGAATACCAGTAACTGCCGTTACCGTCCGTACCGAATCCGCTTCCGGCTCCGCCAAACCCTCCGAATCCACCGGCACCTCCATATTGTTGCTTTTGTTTTTCAAATTCGTCGGCATGTTTCCAGTGTTCCCCGTATTCGTCGTATTTCTTACGTTTTTCCGGGTCACTCAGTACTTCGTTGGCTTCATTTATCTCCTGAAACTTATCTTTGGCTCCAGGATCATTCGGATTCAAGTCAGGATGGTATTTGCGGGCCAGCTTACGGAAAGCCTTCTTGATATCATCTTGGGTGGCGCTTTTGTCCACTCCCAATACTTTGTAATAGTCTATGTAAGCCATATTATATATTTGTTAAATTTCATCTGCTTTAAGAGAAACAAAATATATGCCAATTGGTTGTGTTCTGTTTTTATTTTATTATCTTTGCAGCGAATTTTTAGAAATTATTCTAAAGGAAATGAGGGGATTGGCAATCATATTCAGGTTTTTTATGCTATTAGTCCTGCTGCTTCCTGTGGTTGCTCTGTGTCCTGTGAAGGCGGAAACGACCTCGGAAGGGCCTATCCTTATTGTCACTTCTTATAATCCCGAAACGCGTAGTATTTCTGACAACCTGTCTGCTTTTATGGATGAATACAGACAGCGTGGCGGCAAGTATACTCCGATCATAGAGAGTATGAACTGCAAGAATTTGTCCGAGGCCTATCTGTGGAAATCGCGTATGGCCTCCATCCTTGGTAAGTATAAGGGGAAAAACCGTCCGTCACTGGTTATATTGTTGGGGCAGGAGGCATGGTCGGCTTATATCTCACAAGACACGGAGATAGCTAAAAAGACTCCGTCTATCTGTGGCATGGTCAGTGTCAACGGACTGGTATTGCCCGATGATAGTATCGACACGCGGGTATGGGAACCTGAAAGTAAGAATATTTATACGGATTTCAGTGATTATAATATTGTTGCCGGTTATGTATATGAATATGATGTCGATAAAAACATAAAGCTGATGCGTCGTTTTTATCCTGATATGCGCCGTGTGGCATTTATATCGGATAATACCTATGGCGGGTTGTCTATGCAAGCCTTGGTTAAAAAGGAGATGAAGAAGTACCCCGATTTAGAAACAATTTGGCTGGACGGCCGTACGGAAACCTTTATGGAAGTGAGTGAAAGGATGCGCAGGTTGCCTCAAAATACGTGTGTGTTATTGGGAACATGGCGTGTGGACTGTACGGAGAGTTATGTTATTGGTAATACGACTTATATGCTGCGCGATGCGAATCCCACCCTGCCTGTGTTTACTATTGCATCTGTGGGGCTGGGACATTGGGCATTGGGAGGATATACTCCCGAGTACCATGCGGTAGGAAAGAATATAGGCGCGGTTACTTATGATTTTTTGGATAAAGGGGATAGAGAAGGGGTGGACTTGGTGACTATTCCCGGAAACTATACTTTTGATATAAAGCGTTTGCATGAATTCAAATTGGATTCATTGAATCTTCCTCAGGGAGCGGTGTTGGTGAACAAGACTCCTTCGTTTTATGAGCAGTATAAATATTGGGTCATAGGGGTTGTTTCGGCGTTCATGTTTCTGATAGCCTGTTTCTTGATAGCCATATATTATATTATCCGTATCAACCACTTGAAACATAATCTGGAAGTATCCGGCGAGGAACTGCTGGTAGCCAAGGAGAAAGCGGAGGAATCCAACAGGCTGAAGACGGCTTTTCTGGCCAATATGAGTCACGAAATACGCACTCCCTTGAATGCCATTGTGGGATTTTCCAGCGTGTTGGTCAGTGATGATTCCTCTCCTGCCGAGAAAGAGCTGTATTGTGATATCATTCAGAAGAATTCCGATTTGTTGTTGCACCTCATAAATGATATTCTGGACATCTCGCGCATGGAATCCGGAAGGATAAAATTCGTATGGGAAGAATGTGATGTGGTAGAGTTGTGTCAGACGGCTTTGTCTACAGTGGAGTATGGACGCAAGACCAGTGCTTTGTTTCTGTTTGAAACTCCTGTGCCTTCGCTGGTTGTCAAGACGGATGCCCAGCGTCTGAAGCAGGTGTTGATTAATTTGCTGTCCAATGCCGCAAAATTTACTCCGTCCGGTTCTATCAAACTGACGGTTGCCATAGACAAACAGCATCAGCAGTTGGAATTGTCAGTGTCGGATACCGGTTGCGGTATTCCGCCCGATAAGAGTGAAAAGGTATTTGAACGTTTCGAGAAATTGAATGAATATTCCCAAGGTACGGGGCTGGGATTGGCCATTAGCAGGCTGATAATCGAGAATCTGGGAGGTAAGATATGGGTGGACAAGGATTATACCGAAGGCGCCCGATTTGTATTCACGCATCCTTTGACTAAAAAAGAATAAAGAATAGAGAAATGAAATATAGAATATGTATCAGTGCCCTGCTGTTGTGGGCAGGTATGCAGTTGTCTGCATCCAATAATCAGGAAGAAGTGGTTATCAAGATTATAGAAACCAGTGATGTGCACGGGAATTTCTTTCCGTATAACTTTATCGAACGGAAAGAATGGAGTGGAAGTCTTGCCCGTGTTCATTCCTTTGTGAAAGAACAGCGTGAGAAATATGGGGATAATTGCTTGTTGATGGATAATGGGGATATCCTGCAAGGTCAGCCTACAGCTTACTATTATAATTTCATGGATACCGTGTCTACTCATGTTGCGGCGGATATGATGAATTATATGGGATATGTGGTAGGTAATATGGGTAACCATGATGTAGAGACTGGGCATGCGGTGTACGACCGTTGGATAAAACAGTGCGATTTTCCGGTACTGGGGGCTAATATAATAGACAATGCCACTGGAAAACCTTATCTGAAACCCTACGAGGTGTTGGAGCGCGACGGAGTGAGGATAGCGGTTCTGGGTATGATTACTCCGGCCATTCCTTCATGGTTGCCGGAGAAATTATGGAGTGGTCTGCATTTTGAGGAAATGGAGCCCTGCGCACGCAAATGGGTGAAGATTATAAAGGAAAAAGAGAATCCTGATGTCATTGTGGGATTGTTTCATGCCGGAAAGTCGGGCAACGTGTTGGGACAGGTGGTGGAAGATGCCTCTATGGATGTAGCCAAACGGGTTCCGGGCTTTGATGTGGTGCTGATGGGGCACGACCATACTAGGGAATGTGTAAAGGTGCAGAATGTGGCAGGAGACAGTGTGCTGGTCATTGACCCGGCAAACAATGCCAATGTAGTTTCGGATGTGACCCTGACCGTAACAAAGAAAGATGGGAAAGTAGTGGAGAAGTCGGTGGAAGGTAGATTGGCGGATATGAACAAGTATCCTGTCAGCCGGGAGTTTATGGATAAGTTTGCCCCTCAATACAAGGCTGTAAATGACTTTGTATCCCGTAAAATCGGTACAATTTCACGTACCATCACAGCGAAGGATGCTTATTTCGGTTCTTCTCCTTTCATAGACCTGATTCATCAGTTGCAATTGGAAATTTCGGGTGCTGAAGTGTCTTTCTGTGCTCCGTTGTCCTTCCGGGCAGAGATTAAAGAAGGAGACATCTATGTGAGTGATATGTTCAATTTGTACAAGTACGAGAACATGCTGTATGTGATGGAACTTTCGGGCAAGGAAATTAAAGGTTTCCTGGAAATGGCATACGCCATCTGGACTAATCAGATGAAGAGTTCCGAGGACCACCTGATGCTTTTCAAGGAGCCGGTGGAGAAGGGGAAGCGTGCTAATTTCAAGAATTTCAGCTTTAACTTTGACTCTGCCGCAGGCATTAATTATACGGTGGACGTGACCAAGCCGGCAGGAGAGAAAATCACGATTCAGAGCATGTCGGACGGGACTCCTTTCAGTATGGATAAGGTTTATAAAGTGGCTTTGAATTCTTACCGTGGGAACGGTGGCGGAGATTTACTGACTCTTGGAGCTGGAATTTCCAAGGAAGATTTGGCAAAACGTATTATTTTTGCAACCGATAAGGATTTGCGTTATTATCTGATGCAATATATTGAGCAGGAAAAAGTGCTGCATCCTCATGCTATGCACCAGTGGAAGTTTATTCCGGAGGAATGGACTGTGCCTGCCGCGAAAAAAGACTATCAATTGTTGTTTGGCGAGGAAAAGAAATAAATAGTTGAGCAAGAGAAGGTACATAGTAGCCCCGTTATTACTGCTGGCGCTGTTTTTAACGTATCAGGTAAGTATCACTTTGTTTACCCACGTTCATATTGTGAACGGGGTGATGATTGTGCACTCTCATCCTTCGTCCGAAAAACACCATACGCATACCACAGGACAGGTAATCTTAATTGCTCATCTGAGCACTATCCAGACTCTGGAGCCCGGGGGGCAGACAGAGATGACTGTATTCCGTCCTGTGTTGTATGTTTTGGAATACAAGACAAATACTTTCCGCGCGAAAGCGCTTTGTGCGCAATGTATCCATTTGCGCGCTCCTCCTTTTTATTGCTGAAACATAAGGTATATCTGTTGACGGGATACATTCGGATAATCCGTTCAACAGATGCGGATGTGCTTTTGCCGTAGAGCTGCACACATTCTTTAATTGAATAAACCGAAACATTTTAGTAATAGAAAAAATAGATGAAACAATATATTCTGTTACTCGTGCTCATGGTGATGGGTGCGGGTATCCATGCGTATGCAGAAGATGTAAATCCTGTGAAGGAAGGAAATGTGATTTCAGGTCATGTAGTGGAAAAAGGCACGGAGAACAGCCTTCCGTATGCTACCATATTGATTGTGGAAACCGGGCAAGGTACGGTGAGTAACGAGGACGGGGAGTTCCGTTTCAAGAAGGTTCCGGCAGGAAAGTACACATTGAGGCTTCAGCTACTGGGCTATGAGACACAGGAAAAGAAAGTGACCGTCAGTAACGACTTCACGGTAGATGTTCATTTTTTGATGAGTGACGAAAGTATTATGACGGACGAGGTAGTCGTATCGGCCAATCGCAATGAGACAAGTCGCAAGGTGGCTCCGGTGGTAGTCAATGTGATGAATGCCAAGCTGTTCGAATCGGTGAATTCTACCGATTTGGCTAAATCCTTGAATTACCAGTCGGGGTTGCGTGTGGAGAACAACTGCCAGAACTGCGGCTTCCCTCAAGTGCGTATCAATGGGCTGGAAGGACCTTATTCTCAGATTCTTATCAATAGTCGTCCGGTAGTCAGTGCTCTGTCCGGTGTGTATGGCTTGGAGCAGATTCCGGTGAATATGATAGAGCGTGTAGAGGTTGTCCGCGGAGGAGGGTCGGCCTTGTTTGGTGCTAATGCAGTGGGCGGAACCATCAATATCATCACGAAAGACCCCATCAACAATTCATTTCAGGTTTCTTCAACAATGTCCAATATGAACGGCAAGGTGTGGGAACAGTATATGGGAGCCAACGCCTCTTTGGTGTCAAAAGACAATACGTATGGCATCGCTTTGTATCAGTCTTATCGGAACCGTAATCCGTATGATGCGGACGGGGACGGTTTCTCGGAGTTGGGAAAGCTGAATATGAATACGTTCGGGCTGCGCACCTATTACCGTCCTACGCAGTTCAGCCGTATCAGTCTGGAATATCATACCACGAATGAGTTCCGCCGCGGAGGGAATAAATTTGATTTGCAGCCGCACGAAACGGATATCACCGAACAGACCAAGCACGTTATCAATAGTGGCGGATTAAGTTATGATTTGTTTTGGAAAGAATACAAGCATAAGCTTTCTTTCTATTCTTCCATCCAGCATACCGACCGTAACAGTTATTATGGTGCGCAACAGGATGCGAATGCATACGGAAAGACGAAAGATCTGACTTGGGTGGCAGGCGGCATGTATGTGGGTAATTTTGAGAAAGTTTTATTCTCTCCTGCTACTTTTACCGCCGGGCTGGAGTATCAGAACAACTCCCTGCACGATGTTATGACCGGTTATCACCGTGATATGAAACAGGATGTGCGCATTGCCAGCGCTTTTGTGCAGAACGAATGGAAAATGAATCAGTTTGTATTCCTGGCCGGGTTCCGTCTGGATGACCATAACCTGATTGACAATCCCATCTTCAGCCCCCGTCTGAACCTGCTCTATAAGCCCAGTGACAAACTGCAGGCACGTATTACCTGGTCTACCGGTTTTCGTGCGCCGCAGGCATACGATGAGGATTTGCACGTTACGGCAGTAGGAGGTGAGGGCGTGCTTATCAAGTTGGCGGAAGGGCTGAAGCCTGAGCATTCTAACAGCATCAGCGGCTCCATTGACTGGACGGCGAATATCGGTCATTTCCAGACCAATTTGTTATTGGAAGGATTCTATACCGGATTGGATGACGTGTTTGTACTGGAGGATATGGGCCATGACCAGAATGGTAACAAGGTGAAGGAGCGTCGTAACGGTAACGGGGCACGTGTGTATGGCGTGAATCTGGACGGAAAGATTGCACATGGACGTGATGCGGCTTTACAGGTGGGCTTCACGGTGCAGCGCAGCGAATATACTGAGCTGGAGGCATGGAGTGAGAATCCTGAGGTAGCGCCGGTGAAGCGGATGCCCCGTACTCCTGACTATTACGGTTATTTCACATTGACATCTGCTCCGTTCAAGAATTTCGACTGCTCCTTGTCCGGTGTGTACACAGGCCGGATGCATGTGCCGCATTTCGCACCGACAGAGTTGCCCGAGGAATATATAGGACAATATATCGCTAAAGATGAAATGGTGCATACTCCTGATTTCTTTGATTTGAATGTGAAACTGAATTATACGTTTGTATTGAATGACCATATCAAGTTGCAATTGAACGGTGGAGTGCAGAATATCTTTAATGCTTTCCAAAAGGATTTGGACAAAGGTGGTTATCGTGACTCGGGTTATTTCTATGGGCCTACACAGCCTAGAACGTATTTTGTGGGGATCAAGATTACGAATTGAATAATCTGCTGATTGGTCAATGTGCTAATATGTCAATGGGTTACGCTTTGTTCCACATGGCACATTAGCACATTGTCACATTGACAAATTAGCAGATTGATTTATTACCAACTACTGACAAGTGACTATACTTTTCTGTAATCCGGAATCCCGGATCGGGATAATTATATAAGGGGAAGCGGTGTTCTGTTTCTCCTTCCATATATTTCCACAGACTGGCATATTCTTCTTTCTTCTCGCCCATTTCCTGCAATTGCAGCATATATTGCCAGATAGACTTGTTTTCCTTGATGTATATTTTTTCCATCTGATGAATAATCGGACTATGCTGGCGGGTTGGGTCATGGTCAAATTCCAGTATCCGTTTTCCCTCTTTTGTCATACCGATAGTTACGAAAGTCATGCTCTTGCCTATACCCGGCAGGTTCAGTACGCTGCGGTCTGTTGCTACGAAAGGAATCTGATGGAAGGTGCAGAAACGCTGTACGGCTGCCGCACGGTCTTTACTGTTTCTCAACAGGTTCAAGAACTCCTTTTCTTGCTCTGCGGAGAGTTTTCCCCATACCTTTTCCTCTTCTTTCTCCTGCAAGGAGCGGCTGTTAGGTGCAAATACGGCATAATTCTCCTCAAATCCTTTTACCGAGAAGGTGTAATAGCATAGTACACCCAGCCCATTCAATACTTTGCGCAGCTTGGCGGTGTGTCCGCGACGGGAAGCCGCCACATTATATACTAACTGGTTGGTGATAGTCCACCCGGCTGCCAGTATCTTGCGGATAGCTTCACGCGCTTCGGGTGTTACTTCCAGCGGAGTCTGGAAATGCGTTTGAATCAGAAATTGGCTGACTCCTACGGCAGATGCCTTTTCTTTGAACTCGCGTAAGATTCAATTCCTCGAAGTTGAAGTTCAGACGTTCACTTTGAAAGTCGTACATGCGCTGGCAGGATGCACATAGGCCGCCGCAGGCACGTCCCATCGAGTCGGGGATAAGAATGGCCACATCGGGATAACGGCGGTGAATGTTGTGCCCGTCCGGCAGCAGCCATCCGGCAGCGTTGGGCTTTCCGTCCTCTACTGCATCTTCTTTTTCCCATGCGTGGATGTTACCGTAAGTTTCTACCAATTGGGAAGAGTACAAGATATAGCTGCGTATGGCTTCGTCATCATATCCTTTTCCGGTAGGATTCAATAATGACAAATAATAAGGGGTGATGAAGACAGGCATTCCTTTCTTGCGTGCTTTGTGATAAAGCTGCAAGGTTTCTTCGGACAAGGAGTTGCCTAGCATCCGGTTCAGTTCGGTAGGGCTTTTTACGGCCATTGCCAGATGAAAACGGGCTTCGTTCCACCATTGGCAGACCAGCCGGCGTTTATCCTCTTCCGTGCTTCCTTCAGGAAAAAGGTAGCGGCTGGAGGGTGCGTGTCTGTTTTCTATTTTCTGGATAAGAAGGGAGATGATACGTTCTTTGTTTTGTCGGCGGATAGCCCGGACATCCTCATTCAGTCCGCTGGGCCAGCGTTTCATCCACTGTTGCACTTGTTTTTCATCAGGTAGCTCCTCTTCTTCGTGATAAAGCCGGTCGAACTGGTGATACAGGTCAATCCATAAATCAACGGAAATCTCTTCATTGATGATACGATTCGTTAAAAACTTCCAAAGCAGTGAGATGGTTTCTATTTTAATCTCCTGTTCTGTAGAGGCTTCGTAAATGGTTTTTCCATCGTTATCTATCAGTCTTTTAATTTGCCTTGCGGCAGCAGGATTGTAAATAGGACCGGATAATAGATAATCGTTCAGCTTGTTTTTGAAAGCTGTTTCATCCTGGCTTTCTGAAGCTAATGAAGTGAGTTGGGTTAATCGGGTTTCGAATAGTGTTTTAATGCCATGGGTGGATAACATCTTATTCTTTTGTTTCATAAGCAAACGGTTGTTAAGAAAGTGAATACTATAAATAACATATTTCTCGTAGAAAAGTTATCAAACTGTTAACTTCATGCTGCTAAGATAGTAAAAAAGCTTCTTTTATGCAAATTCATTAACAAAAAGACGCTTTTTATAAATAGCATTATTTTATAGAGTACATTTGCTTTGTGCTTTCGTCTTTTTTTAAAGCCCGGAGCTTTTATCGGGAAACGAAGAAATTCGTAGTTTTGTAGAGCTTTGCTTGTTTGCAGGTCAATCAAGCTGAAGAGAAACCTCATTTTAATAAATGGAAAAACAACATAGGAGTAAATAAATGGAACTGAAACAACTTTTTACCTTTGCAGCAGCCTGTTCGCTGGCACTTTCGGTATCGGCGCAAGATAGAGTACACTATACAGGCACGGAGCTGTCTAACCCTACCTGTCATGACGGGCAATTGTCACCCGTGGTAGGGGTACACAATATTCAGGTGATGCGTGCCAACCGGGAACATCCTGCACCCGATAACGGCAATGGATGGACATACAATCATCAGTCCATGTTGGCTTATTGGAACGGACAATTCTATATGCATTATCTTTCCGATCCTTCGGACGAGCATATTCCTCCCTCACAAACTTTCCTGATGACCTCGAAAGACGGTTATCACTGGACAAACCCGGTGACCCTTTTCCCTATCTACCGGGTTCCCGATGGCTATACCAAGCCCGGACGCACAGACAAGGCGAAAGATCTGGATGCCATCATGCATCAGCGTGTAGGCTTTTATGTGTCAAAGAGCGGCAGACTGATAGCCATGGGAAACTATGGTGTGGCACTGGACAAGAAAGATGACCCGAATGACGGGAACGGAATAGGCCGTGTGGTTCGCGAAATTAAAAAGGACGGTTCCTTCGGCCCCATTTATTTCATTTATTATAACCATGCGTTCAATGAAAAGAATACCTCTTATCCTTATTTTAAACGGAGTAAAGACAAGGAGTTTGTAAAAGCCTGTCAGGAGATTCTGGATAATCCCCGCTACCGTATGCAGTGGGTGGAGGAAGCCGACCGCAATGACCCGTTGATTCCTTTACACAAAGAATACAAAGCGTATTGTGACTATACCTTGCCCGACGGCCGTTTGGTAAGCCTGTGGAAACAGGAAGGTAACGGGACTCCTCCCGATGGTGATTTATGGGTGACTTACAGTATGAATAAAGAGGATATGTGGGTGTCTCATATTCCTGTGCCTGTCCGCGCACACGCCAGCGAGCATGCTGACGACGATTTTGCCGGCTACAAAGATTTGAGCGAACTGACCGACTGGAATTTGTATTCCTTGCAGTGGGCTCCCGTATCACTGGATGGAAAATGGCTGGTGCTGCAAGACAAGGACTTATTCGATTATGCCCGTGTGGAGCGTAAGATACCTGCTACAAAAGAACTGAAAGTATCTTTCGAACTGATGGCGGAACAGAACGATAAAGGACTTTTGCAGATAGAATTTCTGGATGAAAACGGCATTGCCTGTTCCCGTCTGGAACTGACTCCCGATGGACTTTTCCGTGCCAAAGGAGGTGCGCGGTTTGGTAATTTGTTGAAGTATGAACCGGGCAAGACGTATAAGGTGGAAGTGGAACTCTCTGTTGCCAACCGCATGGTAATTGTCTATGTGGATGGAAAGAAAGTGGGGCAACGTATGTTCTTTGCTCCCGTTCCGGCCATCGAGAGAGTGATGTTCCGCACCGGAGCGCAACGGACTTATCCTACGGTGGATACTCCGGCGGACTGGTATGGCATTCTGCCGAATGCAGGTGAGCAAGAACCTTTGTGCACCTATCGTATAGCCCATTTCAAGACGGCTTCTGCTGATAAGGATGCCGGTGCAGCCTTCTTGAAATATAAGGATTTCAAGCCCTATGTGGATTATTTCAACAGCATGGAGGATGAGAATATAGCCCAGGCTATTCAAACCGTTCGTATGCCGATAAATACAATCTGATAGCTTGTGCCATCGGTCATCATATTTATGAGAGCCGCTGGTTGCGTAATCCGGAATACTTGAATCAGATTATCCATACTTGGTATCGGGGTAACGAAGGAGGCCCGATGGCTAAAATGACCAAGTTCAGCTCGTGGAATGCGGATGCGGTACTGGGACGTTACATGGTCGATGGAAACAAGGAGTTCTTGTTGGATATGGTAAAGGATTTGGAAGCGGAATATGCCCGTTGGGAAAAGACAAACCGCCTGCCCAATGGACTTTACTGGCAGGGAGATGTGCAGGATGGTATGGAAGAATCCATCAGCGGAGGCCGTCGTAAGCAATATGCCCGTCCCACTATCAACAGTTATATGTATGGCAACGCCAAAGCACTCTCTCTTATCGGCATCATGACAGGAGATGAGGGCATGGCCATGAAATATGGATTGAAAGCCGATTCCATTAAAACATTGGTACAGGATAAGTTGTGGAACACAGACCACCATTTCTTTGAAACGATGCGTGGAGATGCGTCCGCCGAGGTACGCGAGGCTATCGGCTATATCCCTTGGTATTTCAATTTGCCGGATGCTTCTTCCAAATACACTGTGGCATGGAAGGAAGTGATGGACGAGAAAGGTTTTTCCGCACCTTACGGACTTACCACTGCCGAGCGCCGTCATCCTGAGTTCCGCACGCATGGCGTAGGTAAGTGTGAATGGGATGGGGCTATCTGGCCGTTTGCATCTGCACAGACTTTGACCGCAATGGCCAATTTCATGAATAATTATCCTCAGACTGTATTGACAGACAGCGTGTATTTCCATCACATGGAACGCTATGTGGAGTCGCAGCATCACCGTGGCCGCCCCTACATAGGCGAGTATCTGGATGAGGTGACCGGTTATTGGTTGAAAGGAGATCAGGAACGCAGCCGTTATTACAATCATTCTACTTTTAATGATTTGATGATTACCGGTTTGATAGGACTCCGTCCGCGCATGGATAACACAGTGGAGGTGAATCCGTTGATTCCCGAAGGAAAGTGGGATTATTTCTGTTTGGATAATGTGTTGTATCATGGCCGTAACCTCACTATTTTGTGGGATAAGGACGGCAGCCGTTACCAGCGTGGAAAAGGTCTGCATATCTATGTGGATGGAAAGGAAGTGGGACACTCCGATACATTGACCCGTGTCCTTTGTGAGAATGTGTTATAATTTTGAATAAAGGGGATGTCTTAAGATAATAAACAGACTGTTGAAAGAAAAATGAATTACAGAAAATTCTTAATAGCCGCTTTGTTAGTTATGTCTTTCGCCGTGCAGGCGAAGGACATAACTGTTACCCGCCTGACGTGTGAGATGCGCGAAGGAAGAGTGACCACCTCTGATACCCCTCGTTTGGGATGGCAGATGAGTTCGCCGGAAAATGGCACGCGGCAGACCGCTTATGAGATAGAGGTTCGGGATGTATGGGCAGGAAAAGTAGTCTGGAACAGCGGCAAAGTAAAATCCGCTCAAAGCCAGTTGGTTTCCTGTGCGGATGCGGCCTTGGAGAAGGACAGGCATTATACTTGGCGTGTTCGTGTCTGGGATGAGGCTGATACGCCTTCAGCCTGGAGCGAATCCTCTGATTTCAGTATCCTGACTTCCGAAGCGGCTTTCGCCGGCAGTGAATGGATTGGGGCCATTACCCGTAAAGACGCTCATTTACCCGAAGGCCGGAAATATCATGGCAGTGAACTGAAAAAGCCTGAGGCAAAGGCCGCCTGGGCTGCTGTGGATACTTTGGCAAAGAAAAGTATTTATCTGCGCCGTGAGTTCTATGTGGCAAAGAAAGTGAAAGACGCCACGGCGTATGTATGTGGCTTGGGCTTTTATGAATTTTCGCTGAATGGAGAAAAAGTGGGAGACAGCGAATTTGCCCCTCTTTGGAGCGACTATGACAAAAGTGTCTATTATAATACTTATGATGTCACCTCGCAAGTGAAGAAAGGCGGTAACGCTATCGGAGTCCTGTTGGGAAATGGATTTTACAATGTGCAAGGCGGCCGCTATCGTAAACTGCAAATCAGTTTCGGCGCTCCCACGCTTCGTTTCCGGATGGTGGTGAATTATGAAGACGGAACCTGTGAAACGATTGTTTCCGGAAAGGACTGGAAGTACGATTTCAGTCCCGTACTGTTCAATTGCATCTATGGCGGAGAAGATTATGACGCCCGCCGTGAGCAGAAAGGCTGGAACATGTTCGGTTTTAAAGAGCAGGATTGGCGTCCTGTCGTGATTCAGGAAGCCCCCAAAGGGGTGCTTCGTCCGCAGATAGCGCAACCGGTAAAGATCATGGAGCGTTATGATATCCGGAAAGTGACCAAGCTCACCGCTGAACAGATAACAGCCGCCTGCAAGTCAACCAAACGGACGGTGGACCCGTCTGCCTTTGTGCTGGATATGGGACAGAACCTGGCCGG
>PPYF01158761.1_pt1 | contig 16344 bp, 11 predicted proteins | sample 1559871 | NCBI WGS metagenome assembly PPYF01 (sample SAMN08240021, study PRJNA423297) | Human gut metagenome, whole genome shotgun sequencing project.
ATTCTGCATAATTGTGGAAATACCGGTCATTGTACCAAGGCAATGGTAGCTACAGGAGCTGCCGCTTATCATTTTGGAAATAAAATAGATATGGTCGAAGCTCTGAAAGAAGTACCTGCCGATGCCCTTGCAATGGGAAATCTTGATCCGGTGAGCTTGTTCAAGGCTGCTACTCCGGAGGTGATGAAGAAAGCCACACTCGACCTGTTGGAGGCTACCAAGTTCTATCCCAACTTCGTGCTCTCCAGCGGATGTGATACACCGCCTCATACGCCATCTGAAAATATTGATGCATTCTTTGCTGCATTAAATGGATTCAATAATGCTTGAAAAAGAACTTTCTTTTGCTGATCTGCCTATCTCATTGTCCGAACTCTATGAGGCGATGGGATATGCAGATGCTGTGCCCGACGAAGCGGTGGAAAAAGAAGTCCGTGGGGTACTGGAACGGGTGGAGGCAGTTACTTCTCCCCGTTTTTGTTTTTTCATATCCGGTGGAGAGTTGGATGAATCGAAAGACTCGCTTTCTGTCGGCGATACGTATTTCAGTATAGGTAAAATAATCACCCGGCAGCTGCGTGGTTCAGAATCCTTCGCTTTCTTTGCCGCGACTGCCGGAATCGGTTTTGAAAGGCTCCAGCATACGTTGCAGCAAGAAGGGGATATGGTAAAGATTTATATAGCGGATGCTATAGGAAGTATCATAGCCGAGAAGACTGCGGATTGTATGGAAATCGCTTTGGATGAATACATCCGCAACAGGGGGTGGAAGCATACCAACCGTTTCAGTCCCGGATATTGCGGCTGGCATGTGTCGGAACAAAAGAAATTATTTCCCTTATTCCCTTCGGCGGAACCTTGCGGCATCCGGTTGACAGATTCCAGTTTGATGCTTCCTATAAAATCGGTCAGTGGAGTAATAGGGCTGGGGGAGGATGTCCGTAAGCTGGAATATACTTGCGGTCTCTGTACGTACGATAAATGTTACAGGCGGAAGCAGCGAGGATAATAGGATGACTACAAAAATCAGAGTCCAAAAATGGCTAGATGTTGTTATTAACCTCACTGATTTTGCAATTTGTTGCAACCTTAATGAATCTCCTGTCCTATCAGACAGGGTATAACAGCCATTTCCATCTGTTATAACAACCACTTTCATCTGATATTCCACCCCGGTGAAACTCCAGTTCCACCGGGGTGGAGCTGCAATCTCACCGGGGTGGGACTGCCTCACCACCCAAGTGGAATACCAAATGCAGGCATATAAAAATACAATCTTTTCAGCCTTCTGCACCTTCTTTTAATGCCCATTGAAGAATAGATAAAGCCCGACCATGACAATAGCCAGTAACGCCCATGCAAGGATAACGGATTTAGCCGGCTTCTCCATGACTTTCTTCATATTTAATGTACATTCTTGTCGATGTTTATCCAATAAGGATACCAAGATCATGCCTGCGCTGATGATAACGAACAAGTAGAAGGACAGCATCATGAAATGAGGCCATGTCGTATATTCTTCCGCAGGGAATACCCATAAATAGAGAATGCCCACTCCCATGCTGAACGCCGTGCCAAGCGTCAATGCCATGTTGGCAGCCATCGTGGTAGTTCGTTTCCAGAAGATGCCGAACAGGAAAACAGCCGCCATAGGCGGTGCGATAAATCCCAGTACCGATTGGAATACATTGAACAGATTCAATCCTTTGATACTGTCTATGGCAATGGTGATGATCACCGAAATCAGTGCTCCCGCCACTGTAACCACGTGCCCCGTACGGATGATCTCTTTCTGGCTGGCAAGTGGCCTGAATTTCTTGACATAAATATCCATCGTGAAGACGGTACTCAGCGCATTCAGGGCAGAGCCGACAGTGCTGATCAGTGCGGCGGTCAATACGGCCAGTACCAACCCCACCATGCCTACAGGAAATAAGTTAGTGACCATAGTCATGTAGGCTTCATCGGGGTTCTTCAAGCCCGGGTAGAGTGCCAGACAGATGATACCCGGAAGGATATAGAGAGGAACATCCAGTATCTTCAACCAGCCGGTGAAGTTGGCACCCATTTGGCCTTCTTTCAGATTCTTGGCAGCCAATACAGGCTGTACCATGGATTGGTCTGTGCACCAGAACCAGACTCCCATGATGGGATAACCCAGAATGATGGGCAGCCACGGGAAGGCGGGATCGTCATTCGGGCGGAACAGGTTCCAGTAATCGGCCGGAACCGCTTCGGCCAATGCGCTGACTCCACCCACCTTGTAAAGCCCTGCTATAGTAAGCGTGGCCGATACGAAAATAAGCAGAAGCATCTGGAACACATTGGTATAGGCTACCGCTTTCAGCCCTCCGGCCATGGTGAAGAATGCGGAGATAACGAGCAGGATCAATGCCGATTGCCACATGGGAATATCGAAAACCTGACGGATAAGGATACCTCCGGCGAATAAGGTCAGGGCAAGCCACGAGATAAGGATCGTCACAATGGTGTACCAGGCAAGAATGTTGCGGGTGGACTGTCCGAAACGCCGCCCCATGAACTCCGGCAAGGTGGTGATACGCGCTCCCAAATAACGGGGGGCAAAGACAAAAGCCAGCAAGCAGATGAAAACAAACGCATACCAGGCATAATTGCCCGAAACGATGCCGGTGGTGAACCCGGCACTGGCAGAGGCTATCAGCATGGAAGGGCCCACATTGGTTCCCCACATGGAGAAACCGATGTGATGCCACTTCAGGGAACGCTCGGCAAGAAAAAGGCTGCTGCCTTTTTTGCGTTTCAGGCTGGCCCATATACCGATGCCTATAAGAATCAGAAAGTAGGCAATAAGAATGCCCCAATCTAACGTATCTAAATAATTAGCGTGCATAATTCATGTATCAGATTAAGATGAATATTCCGTTTATTTATGAAGCCCCATCAGTTCCTTGGCTACCGCTACGGCCGTATTGGCATTGTCGCTATACCCGTCCGCACCTATTTCATCGGCAAATCCCTGGCTTACCGGAGCGCCGCCTATCATCACTTTTACCTGATGACGGATACCGGCTGCTTCCAAAGCGTTGATCACCTCCTGCATATAAGTCATGGTTGTTGTCAGCAAGGCGCTCATGCACAGGATGTCTGCCTTGTTTTTCTTGACTTCTTCCACAAATTTGTCGCAAGATATATCTATGCCTATGTTGATTACTTCAAAGCCGCAACCTTCCAGCATGGAAGCCACCAGGTTCTTGCCGATATCATGCAAGTCGCCTTTCACGGTTCCAATGACCACCTTGCCTATGGTGGTCGAGGCACTCCCTTGCAGTAAAGGCTTCAGAAGTTCCAAAGCTCCCTTCATGGCGCGTCCTGCCATCAGCAGTTGGGGCACGAACGCTTTTCCGTCCTGGAAGCGTTGTCCCACTTCGCCCATAGCCTTTATCATGTAGTTGTTGATAATTTCCTGGGGCTGTACTCCTTCGGCGATGGCTTTCTTGGTTACTTCTACGGCCGGTTCCAGCTTTCCGTCCACAATGGCATTGAACAAAGGTTTCAAGGCTTCATTCCCGGCTGCCGCAGAGTCTTTGACGACGATTGTTTCTTGTTTGGTTGCAGCGGCTTCTTCTTTCGAAAGGTCTTCTTTGGATACGTCAGAGGAAGAAGAGGAGTATTCTTCGACCATGCGCATCGCTTGTTCCACTTCTCTCTCGTTATGGAAATCCATTTCCAGATGCACACCGTCCGCACCGATATTGTCCAGCAAAGGTTTCAGTTCGTCCAAGGTTACCCAACAAGCCATGATACTTTTGCCTCCGGCAAGGATCTTCTTGTAAAGGTCGTACCATTTGGGTGATCCTCCTTGTGGCTCACCTACGCCCGGAGTCCATTGAATGGCATTCAGTTCCTCAATTTCAAGAAGGGCGGGCAGATGGTGCATGGCGCCCACACCGTCCAGATGATACAGGGTGTAGTCTATCTTTTGGCATTGTTCGCGGATAAAGGGTTGTACAAAACGACGATAATCATCTTCGCTGATCATGGTAGAAATATCGCTTTGTAATTTGCTCATTTTACCGGGAGCCCATGAAGAAAAATAGCAGAAAGCCATTTCGTCCCCTTCACGGATGATGTCGTAAAGTTCATCAAAGACTTTGAAATAGATATCATTGATTTGTTGCATTTGCTGTTCCAGCACTTCGGGCTGCATCACGGTATCCAGCAAAACTTTGTCTGTACCTTTCAAGGCGGCCAGTACGTCCAGCCCTTCCATCAAATCGGGCATTCCTACGTAATAGTGACCGTTTGCTTTCGCCTTGCATGCCTTCAGCAATTCTTTATGCAAGAGCCAGTTGGGATGCTCGGGATTGAAAACAATCTCATCGTTGAAATCGGGATCGGGATGAATCCAAATGGTATCTTCCCCTCCTTCGAACACGCCGCCCAAGATGGCTGCCAATGAACCGGGACCTAACTGGGTATTGGCTACCGGCAGGATATCTGCTTTCAGACTGCTGTGTGCCACGTACCAGTCCAGGTATTCTGCACGCCATTGCGGATCGAACCATTTCTGATTCAGGTCTTTTGCCGGGGAGGGTGCAGGGATATCCGCATGAGGTTTCACACCTTCCTGAAAGTGCTCCCACATGTTCAGTATGATTCCTTTATGGTTCCACCAATCTATATATCGTTTCTTTGTCTCGTCTAAATTCGTTTTCCAAGTTTCCATATTCGTCAGTTCTTAAATATTCCTTTAAAATGAGGGTCTATGTGCAGACCGATGCTTTTGCTTAAATCCATATCGTCCGTGCATTCCACTTCATCCGGATAAACGGGGATGGTCGCTCCTTGACGTACATATACGGGCATTTCGTCCAGAGGGACATCCAGATTCTTCAGCCAGCGTCCCCCTTCCAAGCGTTCGCCTGTGAAGAAATTCACCCATTTCCCTTCGGGCAGATAGACATCCCGGCGGTTCTCGCTGTTCATGACCGGGGCTACCAGGAAGTCGTTGCCGAAATAGTATTCATCGTCGATGTGCCAGCACAATTTGTCTTCGGGATGATGAAAAATCAGAGCTTGCAAGAGAGGTGCTCCGCTTGCGATGGCCTTACGGCTTTGTTCTACGATATAAGGTATAAGCGTATAGCGCAACTTCCACCACTTTTTTATCATAGGTGCGATAGCGGGATAATGCCACGGCTCGCGTTTGTTTGTTCCGTGATAACGGATGTGGGAGGAGAATACACCGAATTGTGTCCAGCGCATATATACATCATCGTCCACTATAGAGTTCATGAAGTTGGGCAATGTGTGGAATCCGGGGACATCATGACTCCAGAAGGCGAAACCGGAAAGCCCGAAATGCAAGCCGCCTTTCAGCGAGCCTGCCATTCCATCCCATGAACTGCATGAGTCGCCTCCCCAATGCAGCGGATAGCGTTGGCATCCCGCCCATGCCGAGCGTGCCCATACGATGCCGTCACCGGTTACGTCTTTTGTGATTTCATAAGCGGCTTTCTGATAAAGCAATGCATACAGGTTGTTCAGCAATTCAGGTTTCATGCCTTTATAGAGGGCATCCATGTGGATGTTTTCTCCAAAATCGGTTTTGATGCAGGTCACGCCCATATCCAGCAGATTCTTCAGCAGTCCTTTATACCATTCGGTTGCTTTGGGGTAAGTGAAGTCAATGGTTCCGGCATAGTCCAAAGCGGAGAAATTGGAACCTTCCGAATCTTGTTTCTTTGTCAGCGGAGCTATATAATCGTTTTTGCGTGCTTCGTCTATCTGTTCGGCGTTCTCCGCCACGTAGGGGAGTTGCCATAAGGACACGCGATATCCTTTTTTCTTCAGTCCTTGGATGAACCCTTTGGGATCGGGAAAGCGTTCTTCGTTGAATTTCCATTCGCACAGCCAGTCGGTCTTGAACCAGCCGGTATCCAGATGGATGACATCACAGGGGTAATGTTCGGCACGCATCCGGTCGCATATCTCATTTACTTCATCAGCGCTGAAGTAGGTCATGCGGCTCATCCAGATGCCGAAACTCCAGAGGGGGGGCATGGAAGGATATCCGGTCAGATCCCGATAACCCCGGAGGATTTCTTCCATCGTGTCGCCTGCTATGACGAAAACATCCAGCATGGCCTGGTCGCTCAGGAACTGTACCGAGCGGGTGGATTGCCCGGCCAGTGACAGTTTGCTGTGGGCACAGGTGTGATAGAATGTTCCATACATCCGGCTGGAGAGGTAGAAAGGAATATTCTTATAGGTACGGCGGTTGTTCACACCTTGTCCGTCCTGGTTCTTTAAGAAGAACGTTTGTCCGCTTAAGTCCATTTTGGCAAAGCGTTCCCCTGTTCCGGCAAAACATTCATCGGGTTTTGATTCAAAGGAAAGGGTGGCACGTTCCTTCACTCCGTTTCGTTTGCAGAAAGCCAGTGGCAGTGCATCGTAACGGGGAGGGGAGAAGTGGTCGTAGGCAGCCAGTCGGATTTCACGTTTGCCGTCGGGGTAAAGGCGAAGATCCAAGGTCTCTTGAGGATCGGGCAGCAGTTCGCTCCAACGGTCCAGTACCGGGGGCTTTACATGGATAAGTGCCCGTTGGATTCCGTCTTGGGTAGTGATCAACCATTCCCCTTCTGTTTGTGTCACTTGCAAAGGGAGTTTCTTTACCCGGTCACTGAATTGGAGCATTTCCGACTGATCCGTCATGCTTTCTTCACCGAATCCGATAAAGAGCCGGGTGATACCTGAGGTGTACTGACGGATGACCAGCGTATACTCTTCACGGGGCGATGTCGTATCGGGCGCCATATCGTTAGAGAGCACTTGCTTTTGAAAGGGGACGTTTATACAGATATCCCCGTCTTTTTCATAGACAGAGGTGGGCTTGTATGCTTTCCATAATGATTCGTCTCTTGACAGATCGGGATCAAAGTCCAGAAAATCGAATAAGTGGTAATTGGTTGGTTTCATTCTCTTTTTGTTATTTTGTTTTTATAATGATTCTTGGTTGTGATACCCCATCTACAGCGACCCTGCCTGCCTTTTGCTTTATACTTTCATCTACTTGCGGACCATTCTTCTTCCACACATTATGAGGTCCCGGACGGTTGGAGTCGAAACGTTCGGACGGACACCAGTTGTTTTCTACGGTATAGCCATCCGTCGCTTCATCAAAGTAGATGTAAAACGCACGGTCGTTGGTAGCGTAGGGCGCGTCAATTAAATGTTCAATCCGGTTATTGCGCATGATTCCCGTACATAATTCCTGTTCATGAAAAGGTGTATAAGGCACATGGGTTTCAAATCCTTCATCGGGAAAGGTGCCCACCAGTAAGGCTGTGCCACCAATATCGGTGAAATGGCAATTCTCGACAATAGAAGTCGATACGGCGCGTTCATAATCTACTCCGGTGGCTGCTAAATGCTGGAATGTGCAGTGGTTGAAGTTTATGTTATTGCCGCATTTTATCTGTATTGCAGCTTCGGGTCTGCCTATCCATGCCTGGTTTTCCAGTTCCGCTTTTTCGGGCAGCCCCGGTATGGGTAGTCTGTAAGCATCCAGCAGATGGAAGCCTCCTTGCAATGTAACGTGTCCTTGATAAGAGGGGCGCATCCATGAAGTATGTTCGAAAGATATATTTTGAAAATATATATTCCTTACCGGGCGTTCTAATGTTCCGCTTATAGTCAGTAAAGTCTCTAAAACCGGAATAATGACTTGCGCCTTCGTCATGTCTTCGTGAGGACGCGGGTAATAATAGATGCGTCCGGAAGGGTAATCCTGATACCATTCTCCGGGCTGGTCCAATAGTTCCAGAGCATTGACCAGACAAAAGGAGGAGTTTCCTTTTTCTCCGTCAATGACAGGTTGAGGCCAGGGATGGGCAAACTCCAACCGGCTTTCGGGATCATGAAAACGGACGATTGTATTTGCCCCTTCAGTAATCATTTCCTTCACTCTCAGTATGGCGATGGCCCAACGTTGGTGAACGATCATCTCTACTTGTGAAGCGGCATTCAACCCTGCTGTTTGTGGAGTGGGAATGGTGATCGTCTCCTCCTCAGGGTTAAAATCAATCATGCGTTCCATTACTCCGTCGGGAAACTGTGCGGCCCGCTGTGCTTTTGTTCCGTTGACCCACATTTGCCGGGTTTCCAATATCCTGTTTCCCATACGGGGCACTTCCGCTACCCATATTTTATTTCTAAGTGTTTCTGGTATTCTGGTATCTTCGCATCCTTGTTCCCAACCTGTCACAGGAACTCCGCCACTTAAGACTACACGGGCATTGGGAACAGCGGTGATACGGGTGGGAGAGTCTGTTGTTCCGCTATCTTCGGGGCGGATGAACAGGCTTTTATATTGTGGGTATATTCCTTCCTCCAATAGGATATTTATGCCTCCGGTTGTTTCGGGTGATTGCAATCTTCTCCATTCGCGCGCTTGCTTGATGGCTTGTTCCAGAGTCTGGAGGGGAGATTGGCGTGTACCGGCAGCATTGTCGTTACCGTAGGGAGAAACATAAATATCTCCTGCGGTTAAATAAAAGGTATAACTGACAAATGCGATAAAGCAGATTATTTTTGTTTTCATGGGTTCTCCGGATTTAAAGGTCTTTTTAATCAGACGGAAGGGATCAGGTTTTGTACCCATTGGATAATTTGCCAATGTGTCAATTTGCTGCATTCTATTCTGCGTGGTCATGGGCATATTAGCAAATTGGTGCATTGACATATTGATTGAAGTATAATAAAAAACAGGCCATACCTTAATGAAAAGGTACAGCCTGCGTCATTTAATAAAAGAGATTTATTTTTTATGAGTTCATGCTCATCAGGAATTCTTCGTTGTCTTTGGTATTTTCCAAACGACTCTTTACGAAATCCATGGCTTCGATAGGATTCATATCTGCCAGATACTTGCGAAGAATCCACATACGGTCCAAAGTAGTCTTGTCGAGCAGCAAGTCGTCGCGGCGGGTGCTTGATGCCACGATGTTTACTGCCGGGAAGATACGTTTGTTGCTCAAGTTGCGGTCCAGCTGGAGTTCCATGTTACCTGTACCCTTGAATTCTTCGAAGATTACTTCATCCATCTTGGAACCGGTGTCAATCAGTGCGGTTGCGATAATGGTCAGCGAACCACCGTTTTCAATGTTACGGGCAGCACCGAAGAAACGTTTGGGCTTATGCAGGGCATTTGCATCCACACCACCGGACAATACAGGTGAGAACATATCTACCACACGGGCTGAAAGGTTATCACTATATCCCCCTTTGCAAAGTTTGAACTTTTCATCGGGGAACAGCGGGGTCAGGTGATCAAACGGAACGCGGTCACGTACCAATCCGGGATCCAGACCGTTTATCTTTTCCACCTTTACCAACGGGAAATATTTTTCTCCTTCTTTGGGCGGACGGATAGAGCCTTCCACTACATCACCGGTCTTCAAACCGAACAGTTTTATTTGCGATTGTGAAACGTAAATATCATCGGGTGAGGAAAGATAGTTGTAATCGGATGAACGGAGGAAACCGTATCCGTCGGGCATGATTTCCAATACCCCGGTACCGGTCAGGATACCTTCAAATTCGTAAGGCTTTTCCACCTGTTTGCGTTCCGGTTGTTGAGGAATGCTGGCAGACGCTTCTCCCTCAGCCGTCGTATTGTTATTATTGTTTGCCTGACGAGGATTGTTGTAATTATTGTTGCGCGGATTGTTGTACTTCTGATTTTGATCGCGCTGCTGGCGTGGTTGGAATTTGGGGGCAGGTGTCTGTACCGGAGCCGGTGTTTCTACTTTGGTAGCCTCAAATTTGCCGAACAACTCAGTAGGAAGTTCTATTTTTTCTGAAGGAAGATCCTCGATAGGAATAAAATCATCGGTTTCACTGCCGAATTCCAGTTCGGGAAGAATCACTTCTTTTTCTTCGGGAATAGCCGGTGTTTCTTCTTTTTTTGCTTTTTTGGGTGTCGGTTTCGCCGGTGCTTCAGCTTTCACTTCCTCTTTTGCAGTTTCTTTCGTTTTCGTTGCAGGTTGTTCTTCTGTCTTGGCTGTTACTTTCTTACTACCCGGTTTGCGTCCTCTTTTTTTAGGTGTTTTTTCTTCCGCACTTGTTTCGGCCACGGCTTCTGTTTGTGGTGTTACCGCTACAGGAGCAGTCTCTTTTACTGTTTCGGCAGCTGCGGCGGCAGGCTGCGGGGTATTGGCTTCCAGTTTCTGTGCCTTGTCCTTGGTTGCAGTATAGACCTTGTCACCGTCTTTTTTAACGTTGATACGTGATCTTTTACGGGGTTGACTTTCATTGGCTTTTTCTGCCGCTACTTTTTGGGTTGCTCCGACTATGGCTTGCTCGTCCAGAATTTTATAAACCAGATCTTCTTTTTTTAGAGAGTCTGTTTTCTTGATACCCAACTCTTTGGCAATCGATTGTAATTCCGACAAGTCTTTGTCGTTTAATTGAATAATGTTATACATAGAGTATAGTTATTAGTAATATATTTCTTTATAATCTTTTAATGGTATAATTAAGGAGCACAATCTACACAAAAATGTGTTAGAAGGGGGAAATGCACTCATAATTACGATTATGGGATTGATGTTGTTTTGATTGTTATCAGGAAGTAAACAGACTTTCCCGGATAGGGAACTGACGTATTTACCGAGGACAAAAGTAGATATTTTTTTTTAATCTCATGCATATTACAGAAGATTTTTTGCCGAATTTAATGAAATTAATAAAAAAAACGACGTGGGGAAACATCCTTTCTGTCTGTGAAAACCCTGATGTTAAATGAACGTAAAAATAGGTCAGATTGTTCAGCAGAGTCTGCATGAAATAGCGAAAAAAATACTAATTTAGCCCGTCAAATTTGATTTTTACTTAATTATAAATAGAGAAAAGATGAAAAAAGTGATTTTTACAGAAAAGGCTCCTGCTGCTATAGGTCCTTACAGTCAAGCTGTTGAAGTGAATGGTATGGTATTCCTGTCAGGTCAGATTCCCGTTGATCCTGCTACCGGTGAATTTGTTCCGGGAGGAGTGACTGAACAGACTACCCAGGTTTTTGAGAATATCAAGAATGTATTGGCAGAAGCCGGTCTGACTACCGCTAATATCGTAAAAACAACCGTATTTTTGGCAGATATGTCTTTGTTTGCTGAAATGAACGCTGTTTATGCCAAGTATTTCGAAGGAGATTTCCCTGCCCGTTCTGCTGTAGCTGTTAAGGCTTTGCCGAAAGGAGCGCTTGTGGAGATAGAGAGTATCGCAGTGAGATAACGAGCTTTTCGCCACCGATTGCACGGATTGATGCAGATTATTTCTATTGAAAAGCAATTGCTTGATATGGAACCTGTGTCAATCAGTGTAGTCTGTAGTGAATGATGGTGGATGGGGAATCATAAAAACAACTGATTAACAGATAGCGTAGAAAAGTGGAATATGAAACAACTGAACAAGTGGCAATGGTCCACATTAATATTATCTGCTATACTGGTAATGGCATTTTCAGTCTTTATTTATCGGTATGAGCCTTTTAAATCCGGGTTCGAGATTACCGACCAGCTGGGTGGTAATATTTTCCCTGCAACCATTCTTTCTACCGCAACCACAGATGCCAGTTTAATCGTACCTGCCGATTCCGATTATATCGGAAATCCCAAGTCGTGTATCGCCATCCGGCTGAAGAACAGTTATGCCAATAGCAAATTGCGTATAGAAGTGGCCGAGACTCCTTTTTTCTCTCAGTCTGTATCTGAGTTTATTTTACCCAAGGCGGGGAAAGAATATCTGGTTTTCCCGGATATTATATGGAACTATCAGGCTTTGCGTGATAATAATCAGGCAGTGCCCGTTAGCATCTCCGTCAAGGCGGAATTGAATAAGAAAGAACTTCCACAGCGTTTGAAAACCATCTCGATGCGCAGTATCAATGAGTGCCCTTTAGGATATGTGGACGATAAAATGAAGTTTCACGATACGGGAGAGTTTTTTGCGGCCTACGTCAACGAGGAGCATCCTCAGATTGACAAATTATTGCGTGAAGCCTTGGATACACGTATCGTCAATCGTTTTCTTGGGTATCAAGGTAATGCACACCAGTCGGAGAATGTGGACAAACAGGTCTATGCATTGTGGAATGTGTTGCAAAAGCGGAACTTTAAGTACAGCTCCACCACCAATACCAGTCTTTCGTCCAATGTGGTTTATACACAGCGCGTCCGTACCTTGGACGATGCGCTGGAATCCTCGCAGATAAACTGTGTGGATGGCAGCGTGTTGCTGGCCTCACTGATGAAAGCCATCAATATCAATCCTATCCTGGTGCGTATTCCGGGACATATGTTTGTGGGTTATTACACAGACAAATCACATAAGAATATGAATTTTCTGGAAACCACGATGATAGGGGATGTGAATCTGGATGATTTCTTTCCGGATGAGAAGCTGGATTCTACCATGGTGGGCAAATCCCAGAACCAGATGTCGAAACTGACCTACGAGAAATCAAAGGAATACGCTACGAGGAAATACCGGGAGAATGACTCCCTGATACATTCGGGTAAAGTGAATTATATGTTTCTGGAGATTGATAAAAAGACCCGTGCGCAGGTGCAACCTATCGGTAAATAAATTTGTTGTATGGATATGGAACTTACTTATATATATCATAGCGGATTCGCCTTGTCAGGCGATGGCTTTACTGTAATCATGGATTATTACCGTGATTCGGAGGATGGACAGGCGCAGGCGGATTTGAACCGGTTGATGGATGGGACTTTCAGCAATCAAGAGGCGGGAATGCCGGAAGGAACCGTACACAGCGAATTATTGCGGAGACCCGGAAAACTGTATGTGCTGGCCAGTCATTTTCATCCGGATCATTTTAATAAAGAGGTATTGCAATGGCGTGAACAGCGGCCGGATATTATCTATATTTTCTCGAAAGACATTTTGCGTCATCGCAGGGCGCAGAAAGAAGATGCCGTCTGGCTGAAAAAAGGAGAGGAATATAAGGATGAAACATTGAGCGTGCGTGCTTTCGGTTCCACGGATGTGGGAGTATCGTTTTTGCTTCAGGCAAGTGGAAAAAAGATTTTTCATGCCGGTGATTTGAATAACTGGCATTGGATGGACGAGAGTACCGAGGCGGAGTGGAAGGGAGCCGAGAAGAATTTCCTGCATGAGCTGGATGATCTTTACGCCTATACGCCCGAAGTGGATGTGGCGATGTTTCCCGTTGACCCCCGTTTGGGAAAAGAATACATGCGGGGTGCCGGACAGTTTGTAACAAAGATAAAAACTCATATCTTTGTACCCATGCATTTCACACCGGAGTATGCCAAGGCAAATGCTTTCCGCGACTTTGCCGAAGCGCATGGAGTGCGTTTTGTGTCATTGACACATCGCGGACAAAAAATAGAGATTGAATAACAAAAGAATAACACAATATGAAAGTAAAAGGAAGATTTGATCATTTCAATATCAATGTAACTGATCTGGACAAGAGTATCAAGTTTTATGAAACAGCGTTAGGTTTGCATGAGTCTCATCGTAAGGAAGCTTCGGACGGTTCCTTCGTGCTGGTGTATATGGCCGATGACCACAGCAATTTCTTGTTGGAACTGACCTGGTTGCGTGACCATACCCAGCCATACGAGTTGGGTGAGAACGAAAGCCATCTGTGTCTGCGTGTGGAAGGTGATTATGACGAAGTCCGTAAATTCCATAAGGAAATGGGATGCGTTTGCTTCGAGAACACCGCTATGGGCTTGTATTTCATCAATGATCCTGATGATTACTGGATTGAGATATTGCCGGTAAAGTAAGACGATCGTTTCCGTTAGTAATGAATTAAAAAGATAGAGACTATGAAATACATTTCTCCCGGTGGCTGGTTCTCATTGGAATACCCGATGGGCTGGCACGAGTTTGAAGATACAGAAGAGAGTTTTTTATTCTATAATCCTGACCGGTGGACAGGTAATTTCCGCATATCGGCCTATAAGGATGAAGCGGCTGACTATGGTCCGCAGTGCATCGCATACGAATTGAAAGAAAATACTTCTTCCACCCTGGTGAAAGTGGGCAAGTGGGATTGTGCTTACAGCGCGGAAACTTTTCAGGAAGAAGGCGCCTGGTACACCACTCATATCTGGGTGACAGGAGAGGGGGATCTTTCTTTCGAATGTTCTTTTACCGTGTCCAAAGGAGGAGACAAGCATCCGGCGGAAGAAATCATCCGGTCTTTGCAGATCCGCAAAGAAGGTGTAAGTCACCCGCGTGAGATCATTCCGATCCGTGTCTTGGAAATCGGGGAGGTGAACACCGCCTTTGAGTGGGCTTCTACTACGATTAAAAAGCAACTCACCAAGGATTTCACTGCGTCGGAGAGCGATATTGACAGTATACAGCAAGTAATGGACAGCGGACGTTTCCAGACCCAGCAGCGTATGGCGTGGGAGAATTTCGGTATTGCCTTCGGAGCCATTCTGGTGAATGAGATGGAAGGTATGGAATGGGTGACTGTCATTGAGGGACAGAAAGAATATCCCGCCTTGCAGTTTATGTGTTCGGATATGGTGCTGGACCCTGCCGCACTGGTGTGGGGAAAAGCTAAAAAGGGACTCCCCTGCGACTTGAAATCCGAATTCAGGAAAATTAAGCGAGAGGCGGAGGCAGTGTTGGATGATTTAAATAAATAGACAAATAATGACCCCATATATGCAAGTAGACGGGCTTACCAAGTCATTCGGTGACTTGGTATTGTTCCGGAAGATTTCATTTGGAGTGGCCGAAGGACAACGCATCGGTCTGATAGCAAAGAACGGTACAGGCAAGACTACCTTACTTAATATAATAGCCGGTAAGGAGGGATATGATGAAGGAAGCATCGTCTTTCGTCGTGATCTGCGGGTGGGCTATTTGGAGCAAGACCCACATTATCCCGAAGACCTGACCGTGCTCGAAGCCTGTTTCTATCACGGAAACAGCACGGTGGAACTCATCAAAGAATATGAAAGCTGCATGGAAACCGAAGGCAATCCGGGACTGGAAGAGCTGTTGGCACGGATGGAGCACGAAAAGGCATGGGATTATGAACGGAAGGCGAAACAAATCCTTTCTCAATTAAAAATCCGGGACTTCAGCCAGCAGATCAAACATCTTTCCGGAGGTCAGTTGAAACGGGTGGCTTTGGCGAATGTGCTGATAACCGAGCCCGATTTCCTGATTTTGGATGAGCCTACCAACCATCTTGATTTGGATATGACGGAGTGGCTGGAGGGGTATCTCGGCCGGGGAAACATCAGTCTGCTCATGGTGACGCACGACCGTTATTTCCTGGACCGCGTCTGCTCTGAAATTATCGAGATAGACAATCAGCAGGTCTATTCATATAAAGGAAATTACAGCTATTACTTGGAAAAGAGGCAGGAGCGTATCGAGGCGACCAATGCCGAAATAGCCCGTGCCAATAACTTGTACCGCACAGAGCTGGAGTGGATGCGCCGTATGCCCCAGGCACGCGGACATAAAGCGCGTTATCGGGAAGAAGCTTTCTACGAACTGGAGAAAGTGGCGAAGCAGCGTTTCAACGACGGCAATGTGAAACTGGATATGAAAGCCTCTTACATCGGCTCCAAGATTTTTGAGGCGGATCATCTGTACAAGCGTTTCGGTGATTTGAAGATTCTGGAAGATTTCTCGTATATCTTTGCCCGTTATGAGAAGATGGGCATCGTGGGAAACAATGGTACGGGAAAGTCCACGTTCATTAAAATACTGATGGGCGAACAGAAGCCGGACAGTGGAACACTGGATATCGGTGAGACAGTCCGTTTCGGATACTATTCTCAGGACGGCCTGAAGTTTGATGAGCAAATGAAGGTCATCGACGTGGTGCAGGATATTGCCGAAGTCATCGAATTGGGAAATGGAAAGAAGCTGACTGCATCCCAGTTCCTGCAACATTTTCTGTTTACCCCCGAAACACAGCATAGCTATGTATATAAACTGAGTGGGGGAGAACGCCGCCGCCTGTACCTGTGTACGGTGCTGATGCGTAATCCCAACTTCCTGGTGCTGGATGAGCCTACCAACGATCTCGATATCATCACCCTTCAGGTATTGGAAGAATATTTGCAGAACTTCAAGGGCTGTGTAATCGTAGTAAGCCACGACCGCTATTTCATGGACAAGGTGGTAGATCACTTGCTGGTATTCAAGGGACAGGGAGACATTCGTGATTTTCCGGGTAACTACTCCGATTATCCCTTAATTCCGCAACACTATAATTTAACTTTATTTATAAGTTCCTGAGCAACAAAAAGTTGCCCAGGATTTTGCCAT
>PPYF01525743.1_pt1 | contig 16336 bp, 10 predicted proteins | sample 1559871 | NCBI WGS metagenome assembly PPYF01 (sample SAMN08240021, study PRJNA423297) | Human gut metagenome, whole genome shotgun sequencing project.
TCATGCTTAGATTATCAACTCCGGGTAATACTCGTTTTGTTCAATCTGACTCTTTTGATGTAGTATATGGTGGTGGAGAGGCAAACGTTGCCGTGAGCTGTGCCAACTACGGACATGAAGCCTATTTCGTAACTAAATTACCGAAACACGAAATCGGACAGTCTGCTGTTAACGCATTGCGTAAGTATGGTGTAAAGACAGACTTTATTGCTCGTGGTGGCGACCGTGTAGGTATCTACTATCTTGAAACCGGTGCTTCTATGCGTCCCAGCAAGGTTATCTATGACCGCGCTCATTCTGCTATTGCTGAAGCTGACGCTGCTGACTTCGACTTTGACGCTATCATGGAAGGTGCTGACTGGTTCCACTGGTCTGGTATCACTCCGGCTATCTCTGACAAGGCTGCCGAACTGGCCCGTCTGGCTTGCGAAGCTGCCAAACGTCACGGTGTAACTGTTTCTGTTGACTTGAACTTCCGTAAGAAACTGTGGACAAAAGAAAAAGCACAGTCTATCATGAAGCCGTTGATGCAGTTTGTTGACGTATGTATCGGCAACGAAGAGGACGCAGAACTTTGCCTGGGCTTCAAACCGGACGCAGACGTTGAGGCTGGTCACACTGACGCTGAAGGCTACAAAGGTATTTTCCAGCAGATGATGAAAGAATTCGGATTCAAATATGTGGTTTCTACATTGCGCGAATCTTTCTCCGCTACTCACAACGGCTGGAAAGCCATGATTTACAACGGCGAAGAATTCTATACTTCAAAACGTTACGATATCGACCCGATTATCGACCGTGTAGGTGGTGGTGACTCATTCTCCGGTGGTATCATCCACGGTTTGATGACTAAACCTAACCAGGGCGAAGCTCTTGAATTTGCTGTGGCTGCATCTGCTTTGAAACATACTATCAATGGTGACTTCAACCTTGTTTCTGTAGAAGAAGTTGAAGCATTGGCTGGTGGTGACGCAAGCGGTCGCGTACAGAGGTAGATAAGTTGAGAGTTGAGAATGGAGAGTTGAGAGTTTGGAAAATCAATTCATTTACCAATTCATTTAAAATAATAAATAATAAAATGGCAAAATTCGATAAAATAGCCGTATTGAATAAAATCGGCTCTACAGGAATGGTTCCTGTATTCTATCACAAAGATGCAGAAGTTGCAAAAAAAGTAGTAAAGGCTTGTTATGACGGTGGCGTTCGTGCTTTTGAATTTACCAACCGTGGTGACTTCGCGCAGGAAGTATTTGCTGAAATCGTGAAATTCGCAGCAAAGGAATGTCCTGAAATGGCAATCGGTATCGGTTCTATCGTTGACCCGGCTACTGCTGCCATGTACTTGCAACTGGGTGCTAACTTCGTAGTAGGCCCGTTGTTCAATCCTGAAATCGCTAAGGTATGTAACCGTCGTTCGGTAGCTTATACTCCGGGTTGTGGTTCTGTATCCGAAGTTGGTTTCGCTCAGGAAGTAGGTTGCGACCTTTGCAAAGTATTCCCGGGTGACGTTTATGGAACAAACTTTGTAAAAGGCTTGATGGCTCCGATGCCATGGTCTAAGCTGATGGTGACCGGTGGGGTAGAACCTACAAAAGAAAACCTGACTGCATGGATTAAAGCCGGTGTATTCTGCGTAGGTATGGGCTCTAAACTGTTCCCGAAAGATAAAGTGGCAGCAGAAGACTGGGCTTATGTAACTGCAAAATGTGAAGAAGCTCTCGGTTATATCGCTGAAGCTCGTAAATAAGACTAGAGGGCGAAAGCCATCTATATAAGAAAGGGGGCTGATGCGACAGCCTCTTTAAAATATGCCTCGAAGGGTTAGTTAGTTTAGTTAGTAAATGAGGCATATTTTCATTTTGTTTAAAGGTGTTTAAAGGGGATAAGCCATCGGAATGAGCGACTCATTTCGGTGGCTTGTTTTATGTAAAACTACACGGATAATATGCATGTGCATTATCCGTGTAGTATATTGGTTAATTATTCGGGTACGTAGATGATTTCCCCGTTATCCAGTTCGTAGGCAATACCTACTTTTTTGCCTCGTTTTCCTTCTTTCTTGTCCTGGTCTTCGGACGGGGTGTAGCGGTTTATTTTTTCTCCTTCCTTGGTGATGATTTCCATGTTCTCCTTTCCGGGATTCTTTACCATTGTGAAGTCTTCCTGCGAAAACACTTCCGTCATGTTATACCGGCTGACAAGAGCCACCATCAAGGCGACAGCGAAAACCATAGCAACATCGAACAAATTGGATACTACGCTGATAGGGTCGGAATCCTCTTCTTTTCGTAATAGATTATGTTTCATTTTTCTGTGGTTTTATTGTTTCGCTTTTCATTGAGTAACTCGGAGATAAATTCGAGGTTGGTCATATCCTGCAAGTACCAACGTTGTTTTACCTGCTGCGTGAGGAAACCTACCGCGCCTGCCACCAGTCCGACTACGGTCGTTGCAAAGGCTATCTGCATATTGTAAGCCATCGAAGCGATATCACCGCTTGCCAGTCCGGCGAGGGCAGGGCCCATTGGAATCAATGTTCCCATCAATCCTAAGATTGGCCCAAGTTTCGTCAACGTTTTGGAGATAGCAAGGTCTTTGTCGGCTGCAATCTCAAAGTTGGCAAGCAGACGTTGTACCTGCGCGGGAGTATCACGGGCATCCAACACCTGACGCATGTACATGATGACAAGTGAACGGGATTTCTCCGGCAGTTTGGAACTTAAATCCCCGACAGTATCCGGAGTTAATTTCCCCAGCTCGTTGCGGAGCAGGGCTTCTGTCTTACGGATGGATAAATACTGGCCGTAGAAACTGCCGGCAAGTAATATAGCCCGGCAGAAAAGGATGATTAATAACACGATGACAGGAACAAGCAATCCTGTTGAAATCCAATACAATATATCTGATATGTAGTTCATTGTTGTTGATTATTTAATAAGTTATTTCTTTATTTATTTCATGCTTTTTTCTTTTCGCCTGCTTCGGATATTCCACCAGAAGAGTCCTAAGACTCCACCGGCCAATGCGATAGCTATCACGCCCAACAGTGCTTTCCAGTCTATTTCGCTGACACCTGCTGCCGACGTTTTTCCATTGACGGTTGCAACGATGCCCAGTATGGCTACCAGTGCATTGGTCAGGAAGAAAAGTTCCAGCCGCAGTTCCTTCTCCGGAAGGAGATAAAGCAACAGGTATCTTCCGCAGGGTATCACTACCAGGATGAAGACAGCGTAACTCCAGGCTATCGTTTGAAAAGAAGTGCCGGGAAATACAAAGATGAGATATACCAATCCGCTGAATAAAACCGGGAAAATCAATAATCCCGGAAACCAGCGGAGAAAGCGGTACATCACTATCATGCGCGGCTTGACCGGATAGTCATTGGCTACGTGGACAGCCAGCATGGCATAAGCCATTTGTATGCAGACTTCGATACTCAGAATCACAGAGGTATCCAGCATCAAGGGCTGGTTGCCGAGCCAGTTGACTATCTGTGATTTCGATTGCTCGATGGCATACGGCCACATCAATCCGGCAAACACAGCGCAGACAGCGGCGATAGCACCCACCGCTATTGCTTTCCAAAACGTTTGCTTCAACAGAAAATTGAATGCTGTAAGAAGCATAAGTACAAGGACAACTGTATCCATTATTGTTAATTACAAGTTACTGATTACAAATTCTAAATTACCGGTTCTTGATTTACACCTGACTGTTTTTGCGGCGCTTGCGCACAAAGAGTATCAGAGCGAGTATGACGATGATAACGGCGATGCCTACGGCTACATTGCTCAATGTATTTGTCTGTTGTTCCGCAGCCTGGTTCATCTCTTCTTTTTTCATCACCACTCCTTTATCCTCTCCGCTTGTCTTGGCTTCACGGATTTTAGAAATGTTCTCTTTGTACTGTGCGGCTGTTTGCGCGTTGGATTTTGAAGCGATAAAATCGCGCAGCTTCGCATTGTCACAAACAAATCCCGAACAGGACGGGCGGTAGGTGTTCACTATTTCCGTGTGCAATTTACTCAGCTCTGCTACTTGTTCCTCGTTTGCTTTCCACAATCCTTTGCGGACGCTTTCCAGCATGACGGCCGTCATTTCTTCCAGGGCGGCAGGATTCTGCTGTTCAAAGTATTTCTTTACTCCCAGGTTGAGCTCATCCTTTACATATACATTATAGATATTATCCCAAAGCTCTTTGTCGATAGCAGCCGGTTTCATCACGTTCCATCCATAGGTATTCGTGATAACTTCCGCAAATTCACTGGCTGAGGAAGCTCCGCCTTTCATCTTTTCTTTGATATAGGCAGGATTCAGGATTGTTGTACGGCTTTCCACTCCGACAGCTTCTTTAAGTTCCTGCATCTTCATATTGTTGCGGTTGCGATAATCACTGAGATAAGCATCCGGGTCTTTGCCGGTCACATTGCGCACGGCAAGGTTCATTCCGCCCATAAACTCATAAACGTGGTCGAGGCTTAACGCTCCCCATGTATTGCTTTGACGGGGCTGTACCACCACATCTGTACGGGTTAACGCAGCTTCGAAAGCAAATTTCTGAAAGACTTCCCAATTCTTCTCATTGCCATAGTAAGCTCCCATATTGTTGAGATAAGTTGCGGCAATTTCCGATTCGTTCTCCCAGCGGTCACCGGCTTCCACCATTTCCTGAATACCCGAACCATACGAACCGTTGGCTCCGCCGAATACACGGAATGTAGATATTTCGCGGGCATCTTTCGGGCTTAATCCTTTTTCCGTTAATACACGTTCGGCCTCTATCACGCTGGCTGCTACTTGATTCTCATACGTATCATCTTTGGCAGCGGCAGCCATTTCCACTGCCCGGTTGATTAGGAACAGGCGGGAAGCGGCAAGGTCGCGGAGTTGTCCGGAAGTCTGCACTACTACATCAATGCGCGGGCGTCCTAACTCTGCGGAAGGTATCAACTTCAAGTCACTGACACGCCCGAAAGCATCACGTACAGGCTCTACGCCCAACATATAAAGAACTTGCGCAATAGTAGCACCCCCGGTTTCGATAAATTCGGATGACCATAAAGTATAGCTCACCTTGCGTGGTATGGAATCGTTGTGACGTTGTTTGTACGTTTCAATCGTTTGTTTGGCAAGAGCGATACCCTTTTCCCAGGCAGACTCCGTAGGAGTTGCTTCAGCGTTGATGGCGTACATATTGCGTCCTGTAGGCAATGCGTTCGGATTCGCTATCGGGTCACCGCCCGGAGTAGGGGCGGTGTAGCCGCCGTCCAAAGCATTAATCAAGCTGCCAAGCTCTTTTTCGGGACTTGTCAGAAGGGCGTCCTTGTAGTTATTCACATTCTTGATGGTGCGTTCTACTTCGCTCACTGCTAATGCGAATTCTACTTCTTCCTTATTATATTCCTTCGGAGTTTGTCCCATAGCAGCCATCATAGCTGCCATCCCTTGTGGCTTTTCCTTTTTTTCTGTTGCAGTTTCCGGCTTACCTGAAGTGTTAGCGGCTTCCGCTTTCTCTTTCTCTTTGTTAGCTTTCATTCCGGCTTCCATCTTTTTCAGAGCTTCGGGACTTGCCCCCATTGATTTAGCCATTTCCATGGCTTTCTTCGGGTCCATGTCAGCTCCCATTTTCTTCATGGCTTCTTTCATCCCTTCGGGCATTTTGCCATGAGGAGATTTTCCTTTTCCTGCCATAGCGGGATGAACGTTGCCGGATTTTCCTTTCTCCGGATTATCCTTTTTGGCTGCCGCAGCCATCATCATGGCCATCATGCCTTTCGGGGCATTGCGGTCGGCTTCTATCTGACGTGCTTTTGCCAGTTCCTGCGGTGTGATTCCTGCGGTGCGGCAAATCAGTTCATCCGTAGCTAATGCAGGATTAGCCATCAGCTTTTCTACCAATAAACGGGCAGGAGACAAATATTGCTGTGTAAAGAGACTGCGGTGCTTGCTGACGGCTTCCATAGCTTTGCCGCGTTGCTTGTCAAGAGCCAAAAGGCTGTAAGCGATAGGCTCTGTCGCCATTGCATAGACGGACGAAGTGATTCGTTCCGGTTCGTAAGGAACTCCCATGGTATAGAGCTGTCCTGTGATTTTTTCCGTAGCGAGCTCTTCGGCAAAGTTCTCTACGCGGGTGATTTCGTCTTCCGAATAAGGCTTGCCGGCAATGCTGTCCAGACCCAAGTCACGATGAATACCCATCTTCACAGTCAGCGTCTTTACAGCCAGGGATTCCTGGTCTTTATTCCCCTTCTGGGAGTTATTATAGATTTTAATCTTCTCCATCAACTCCCGGTAGATGCCGCGTACACTGCTTTCGAGGAAAGGCGGAGTGAGGTAAGACTGCAACGTCGCATAAGAACGGCGTTTAGCCATCATGCCTTCTCCTACATTACCGATAGAGTAGATATAGAAATGAGGTACTGCACCTACCAAACGGTCGGGCCAGTCATTGCTGCACAATGCCACTTGTTTCCTTGGAGTGAATTCAAGACTGCCATGCGTGCCGAAATGGATAAGAGCGTCGGCTTTGAAGCCGTGTTGCATCCACAGGTATGAAGCAATATAGGTATGTGGCGGAGCCATGTCTGTGCCATGCACTACCTGGAAAGAGTTATCACCACTTCCGGCAGCATTCTGCGGCAGTAAGACGACATTTCCGAATTGCAAGCGGGCAATCCCCAGTTTGCCGTCGGGAGTCACCATATAATTTCCGGGGAACTCGCCGAAAGCATCCACTACTTCCTTGTATTTCTCGGGGCGGAGCGATTCTTTCACCCAGCTTTCGTATTGCTCTTTGGTTATCAGTTCGGGGTGTCCGTTCTGCATGAAATCGTTGAATGCTCCTTCGGCATAAGCATTGAATACGGCTCCTTGCGCCTGTATCATTCTGCCTAGTTCTTCGGCATTGGCCGGCAGGTCGGATACGTTGTACCCTTCCTGTTTCATACGAACCAGAAGATTGTAAAGCGAAGGAACCACTTCCATTCCGGCAGCGGTCAATGCGTTCTGTCCCGGGCCTTTATAATAATAGATAGCTACCTTTTTCTCATTGTTCGCCTTTGTATTCAGATTCAGGTAATTATTTATCGTAGATACAAAAGTCTTTAAACGTTCGGGGACGGCGTAGGAATGGCGCAATCCTTCTTCGTCCTCGTATTGTGCAAATAACGCAAAAGGGCGAACTGCTCCGTCGATTTCAGGGGTTACGATGCTCTGTGACATGAATCCGCCTGCCATTCCCATCGGGTCTTTTTCCCATTCATCTACAAGGCTGTTGATGGTGAGCGGGGCAAATAGCAGGATATTCTTTTCTTTCAGGTAATCCACCATTTTATCGCCCATACGTCCATGTGCCATGTTGATGATAGCATCAGGCTCAATTTCGTCGATGAAAGACATAAACCTTGTCATTGACTGCACGGGATAAACATTGTACCCTTCTTTTTCGAGCGCTTCAATCAGTCCGGTGGCATCCGCCATTTGTCCGGTAATCATGATTTTCTTTGCCCCCTCTTTATAAAGATTGTTCTCTTTCGTGAATTTCTCGTAGTCAGCGACGGTGAGGAATTCCAGTTCATCGTCCGGGTTTGTAAGTCCGGCATGATACAGCATATCGGACGGTCTTTCTGCCGGGTCTTCCACTTCCGGTACGGAAGAGGCTTTGCCGTCAATCACCTTGCGGATATAGTTCAGCATATTACGATAGTTGGTTTTTCCGCCGTTCGACAGATAGCCGCGTATCAGGTTCTGTTGCACACTGTCAAGATTGCAAATATTGTTGGCAGGATTTGTTGCCATGGAAGTATATACAGGTACGCCTTTGTCCGCTGCCTGCTGTATTTGCTGACGTTGCTCCTCGACAATACGCAAGCCCATGCCGTTGATAAATACCATGTCATAACCCGTCAGGCGGTCCAGATTGTCGAGAGATACTTCACTGAGTTTGATTGATGAGTTATCGTTGGCTTTCGATATGCTTCCCTGCTGTATGGTCTGGAAGTTGACGAAAGCAATCTTTGTGGCGCTGAACCAGGCGTTCCAGATAGATATGCCTACCAGGACGGCTGCGACAATGCACACGCCTAAGATGATTTTACTTTTCTTTTTCATTTCTCTTATTTTTAGCTTTGTATGTAGTTTTATTTTTTCTTATTTGAAGAACCGGTCTACGTCCAGTGAAAGACCGAGGGTCAAATTAGTTCCCATTGTAGTGGGGGAGTTGAAATAATAGAAATTCGGTACGTAATCGAACAGGTTGTTTATAGTCAGGTTCATGTTAACTCCTTTGAGTACTCCCAGCGAGAAAGTAAGATCCCATATCATATATCCCGGATATGTGGCAGCATGACTTCCCGCAGAAGGGTTATTGAAACTGTCGTTATATACGTTCGTCTTTACCTTAGACAACACACGTCCGTTGAGCGAGTAATTGAAATCCAGGTTATCCAGGTTTTTACCCCAGTCTATTCTTACGGTTGCCGTGTGTGGACGTGTATCCGTAAACTTCTTTTGCCCGTTGCGCATAAACTCATGGATGTACGTATATGACATGCGGAAACCCAGTCCGCAGGGATATTTGGCAGAAAGATTGGCATCTACTCCCGCGATGTCCACTTTGTCGGTATTGGTATATATCTGTCCTTTGGGGTCATCGCTGTAAACAGTGTTGATACGATTGTGCACCAGGTTGTAGTATCCCGTTACGGAAAAGTTATAACGGTTCTTGGTGTACTCGGCAGACAGGGAGAAGTTGTGGCTTGTTTCTGATTTAAGTTCCGGATTTCCATAAATCATCATCATGTTTGCCATATTGAATACCATATACATTTCTTTTAATGTCGGTGAACGGAATCCTTGAGAGTACGAACCTCTTAATGAACAGTTGCCAATCTTATACATCATTCCCAAGTGTGGAGATAAATGGCGTACGTTGGAATCAGAGAAATAATCAAACCGCAATCCGGCTATCACATTCAGCTTTTCAGTTGGATTCCAGTCGAATTGTCCGAAAGCGTCCGCCGTATGCATGATGTAGTTGGTATTATCGGTGAATTGGTAAGACATCAGGTAATCGCGCAGATAATCGGCTCCGACGGTTAACGTATGTTTTTCATTGAAAGTATAATTATAGAGTGCGTGCACATTATGCTGTACATTGCTGTAATCACGTACATCATTTTTATAAAGTACCTGATAATCGCTCTTGTCATATTGGTCGAAGGTATAGCTGATTTCGAGATTACTCAATGTGTTGAATGTATAATTCGCTTTCAAGCCACCGTTGAAATCCCGATATCTGTCTTGGGTATCTCCCGGTTTGTTACGTTCACGGAAATAATATCCGGCTCTTGCAGTCAGCTTGAGGGTTTTCAAGGGATGATAAATCAACCGTTCTTTGAAGTTCCAGACCCGGCTCCCGAATACAGTTGAGAAATCTCCCGGGTTATCCACGTTATACGTGTCTACGTTGTAATATTGTATGTTGGTCAGACTGTTGATTTTGCCTGCATTGAATCCCACGGTACCGCCATATCGCTGGTCGTTATGTTCGGAGAAACGTGAATTAAGGTTTAAGTTCCACGGGTCATCTGATTCGCGTGTGATGATATTGATGACGCCACCGATAGCACTTGAACCGTAAAGAGTGGATGCTGCGCCTTTCACTATCTCGATGCGTTCCACATTATCAAGATTCAAACGGTCGTAGTCTACATTATTTAGAGTTTCACCTGCCAGTCGTTCTCCGTCTACGAGAAACAATACGGAGTTGCCGCTGAAGCCTTGCATATTGATAGAGGTTTGCTGATCCATGGCAAAAGTAAATTCAATGCCGGGAAGTTCAGTCTTTAGCAGGTCGGCAACATTGTTTGCGTTTACCTTTTTAATGTCCTCCGAAGTAATCACCCGTGTAATGATCGGCGCGTCTTTCAGCAGTTTGGGAGTACGTGTGCCGGTGACAACCACTGTTCCGAGGTCAAACTGGTCTTCGGATAAACGGAAACTTAGTTTTTTGTCCTCATCCGTAGTAAATTTCTTTTCGGCAGTTTGATAACCCACGTAAGAGGCTGTAATGATATATGCGCCGGCTCCGGGCAGTTGCAATGTGTATGTTCCGTCAGACGTGGTGACGGCTCCTGTTTCTTTTCCTTTTATAGAGATGGTAGCACCGGGAAGAGGTTCGCCGTTTATATCAGTCACACGTCCGCTGACGTGATTACTGGATTGTTGTGCAAATGTGTGGCAAGCTGCTATAAAGGAAAATAATAATACTATAAATGTAGGTTTCATTCTTTGTTACTGTTTTCTTAGTTGTTTTCCTCGAAATCAAGTGGATATAAGAAATCGAAGTCTATGTATCCTTTGATACCTTTGGCATTGGTGTAGTTGGTAAAACGGATGGCTACATAAGTATTGTCTTTCAGACGTATCAGGTAGACCTGGTTTGACATAGTGTAGATAGGCGGCATAGTCGAAGTGTCCACATTCAGCCAGGTAGATAAGACGCTGTTGTAATATGAGTCGGTATAGACAATGTTTCCTTCCATCATGCCGGACATATCAATGGCAATCTTGTCCGTAGTCCATTCATCTTTAACAAAGTCTTTTTCATCGGGGAGCTTTCCGCTTGCTTTTAGGTCATCAATACTTGTGTAGCCAGTCTGATACGCAGCGCCACCATTAGTTTTTATATCATAGCGGTGAATTGCAAAATCCCACTCCTCGGGAATTTGGTTTTCGTATTCTTCCCCGATTTGTACGGTTGTTACTTTGCGGTTGGAGAGGTCAATGTATGCCCATTCTGTATATTCAACGGTCTTGACCTGTGAGAAACTATTTTCCTTGATTTCCATCTCAGTTTCGATGGGGGCATCATAAATATTTTCAAATAATCCATTACAAGCTGAGAGCGACATAGCCGCTCCCAGCATTATTGTATATTTGAAAATAGCGTTACTGCTTCTTTTCATGTCTTTTATTTGGATTGTTTATTCTGCACTTGCTGTATTGCTTCCTGTAAAGACTGCGGAAATAGCCATTGGCATACTGCCCGGTCTGAAATCAGTGTTGATGGTAGCTGTACCGTCTGCTGCGATTGTGCCGCTCAGGCTTTCTCCTGTGATAGCTCTTTCAGTACTGTCGGTAGATTCATATTCTCCCAAGCTAAGTGAATAAGTTCCGTTTGCTCCGGCTGTTACATTTACCCCGCTGATAGTGAAATCACCTAAATTCATACCACTACCACCACCTGTTAAATTAGCAAAGCCATTCAGAGTAATGTCAACCGTTGTGTCCGATGCACGTTTGATAACAGCCTTGCACTCATCGGTCGAACCGTAGGATGAACCCATAACACTGATAGATAATGAACTGTTATACTGATAGGTGGCAGCTATATTATAAGTTATCGGTGTTTCTCCCTGCACGAACACGATTTCCATCTTTCCCATAGGTACCGGAATATCTACATTAGCCTTTAAGATTAACACCTTGGATTCATTTACACTACCTTCCAGTGTGTAATCGTAGCTACTACCTGTGCCGCCACCCATAGACATCGCAACTTCGCCCGAACCACTGAATGATTTGGAAGAAAGTTTTAAATTATTCAAGGTGAAATCTCCTGAACCGGATTTATATACTATGTTGATGGTACCGTCTTCGTTCGCGGTTATTGTTGCGGTAGATTGATTGCCCAATAAATAATCAGAGAACATATTACATTCACCGACCGAATATCCATTATAAATGCCGGCAATCTCTTTTGCAAGATTGGTATCATCGTCGTTGTCACTGCAAGAAACAAATGTAGTTGAGAATGATAGTGCCATGATGGCGACCATCCAAAAGTTTAAGATTTTCATACTTAATTTTGATAGATAATGATTAATTAAATTTCCGGTTGCAAAGTTACAGGGAAGTGTAAAGTGATAAAATACCTAAAAGAAATGAAAAAGAGTTGGAGTTATAATCATATGTAGGTATTACGAAAAAGTTTGAACCAATTCTTTTGCAGAATGTTTTCTAGGTAAAGAATAATAGCTGTATAATATGGAACCTCATCATCATCACGAACATAATCATAGGTTGACATCGCTCAATAAAGCCTTTTTTATAGGTATCGCCCTGAATATTGCTTTCGTCATAGTAGAATTCGGAGTCGGTTTTTATTATAATTCCCTTGGTCTGCTTTCCGATGCCGGACATAATTTAGGAGATGTAGCAAGTCTTGTACTTGCCATGCTGGCTTTTCGGCTGGAAAGAGTTCACCCTAATAGCCGCTACACTTACGGATATAAGAAGAGCACCGTACTTGTTTCTTTGCTAAATGCAGTGATATTGTTAGTTGCTGTCGGCATAATTATCGCCGAGAGCATAGACAAATTATTTCACCCGGTTTCCGTCGATGGTTCCGCTATCGCCTGGACAGCCGGAGTAGGGGTGATAATCAACGCGCTTACTGCCTGGCTTTTTATGAAAGACAAAGACAAGGACCTGAATGTGAAAGGAGCTTACTTGCATATGGCAGCGGATGCGTTGGTATCTGTCGGTGTAGTTGTCTCCGGGATTATCATCATGCATACGGGATGGAGTATTATCGACCCGATAATCGGACTCGTGATAGCCGTTATCATTATTATTTCTACCTGGGGACTGCTCCGTGATAGTCTCCGCCTATCATTGGACGGCGTCCCGGTAGGCATTGATGCACAAAAGATTCAGCAATTGATAATGGAGCAACCCGGTGTAGAAAACTGCCATCATTTACATATCTGGGCGTTGAGCACCACGGAAACCGCATTGACCGCCCATATCGTCATTGATAACGTCACACAAATGGAAGAAATAAAACATCACATCAAAGAAGCGCTCGAGGGGGCAGGCATCCATCATGTCACGTTGGAATTTGAAAATGAAGAAGCCACTTGTAAGATGGAATGTTGTGCGGATTGAAATAAAATCCGTACCTTTGCGCCCTTAAAACTAACTAACCTTTATTTTTATGTTTACTGACTTGTTGCACTCCTCTTATTTCTCCCTTTTCCTGATTGTCGCGTTGGGATTTATGCTGGGAAGAATTAAAATTAAGGGGTTATCTCTCGATGTGTCGGCGGTAATCTTTATCGCGCTTCTTTTCGGGCACTTTGGCGTCATCATTCCCAAAGAACTGGGAAATTTCGGTTTGGTACTTTTTATTTTTACCATCGGTATTCAGGCAGGGCCCGGATTCTTCGATTCTTTCCGCAGCAAGGGAAAGACGTTGATTCTCATTACCATGCTTATCATCTGTTCCGCCTGTCTCACGGCAGTGGGATTGAAGTATGCGTTCGACATCGACACTCCCAGTGTGGTAGGTCTGATTGCCGGAGCATTGACCAGTACGCCGGGTTTGGCAGTCGCTATCGACAGCACACATTCATCTTTGGCTTCCATCGCTTACGGTATCGCATATCCGTTTGGAGTTATCGGTGTGATTTTGTTTGTCAAACTGCTGCCTAAAATCATGCGGGTGGACTTGGATAAAGAAGCACGCCGCCTGGAGATAGAACGTCGCGGACAGTTCCCGGAACTGACTACCTGTATCTATCGTATCACCAATTCAAACGTATTCAACCGCAGCCTGATGCAGATTAACGCACGTGGTATGACGGGAGCTGTTATTTCTCGTCTGAAGCATAGTGACGAAATATCTATTCCTACCGCCTCTACTGTGCTGCACGAAGGAGATTATATCCAGGCAGTAGGTAGTGAAGAATCACTCAATCAGCTTGCTGTATTGGTAGGCGAACGCGAAGAAGGTGAACTTCCTTTGGATAAAACACAGGAAATAGAATCCCTGTTGCTGACCAAAAAGGATATGATAAACAAGCAACTGGGAGACTTGAACTTACAGAAAAACTTCGGTTGCACAGTGACTCGTGTCCGTCGAAGCGGTATCGACCTGTCCCCATCGCCAGATTTGGCATTGAAATTCGGTGATAAGCTGATGGTTGTGGGAGAGAAAGAAGGACTTAAAGGCGTAGCACGCCTGTTAGGAAATAACGCAAAGAAACTGTCTGACACAGACTTCTTCCCGATTGCAATGGGTATTGTACTGGGAGTGTTGTTCGGCAAAATAAATATCTCTTTTTCTGAAAGCCTTTCATTCTCGCCGGGATTGACGGGGGGAGTCCTGATGGTAGCTCTCGTACTGAGTGCAATCGGTAAGACAGGACCTATCATCTGGTCTATGTCGGGCCCTGCCAATCAGTTACTGCGACAATTAGGTCTGCTTCTTTTTCTTGCCGAAGTAGGAACTTCCGCCGGAAAGAACCTCGTAGCCACTTTCCAGGAAAGCGGATTATTGATGTTCGGAGTAGGAGCTGCCATTACTTTGGTACCAATGCTTGTTGCAGCTATTGTCGGACACTTTGTATTTAAAATCAGCTTACTCGATTTATTGGGAACCATTACCGGTGGTATGACCAGTACACCCGGTCTGGCTGCTGCCGATTCGATGGTAGACAGTAATATCCCCAGTGTGGCATACGCAACCGTTTATCCGATTGCTATGGTATTCCTGATTCTGTTTATACAAGTGATAGCTTCAGCCGTGTATTGACAGTATTTTGTAGAAGAATTGATTGTTAATGAAATAGTTTGTATCTTTGCCGTCCCAAAGTAAAAATGAGGTGAAACGATTGTTCTTGAATATAACACGCTATTTCTTACCGATACTCTTTGTGTCGTATCTGGTAAGCCTTACATTCTTTGCCCACGTACATGTGGTCAATGGCGTGACAATCGTCCATTCGCACCCGTTTAAGAAAGGGGCGGCACATCAACATTCAACAGTCGAACTGATACATATTCATTTCCTGTCTCATCTGACGACGGACGGTGCGGCTGTTATTTTTGCTCTTTCCCTTTTCATTCCTTTTTTATTGTGCCTGTTGCTCGGTTGTCCGCAGCATACACATTCTTATGCTCCTTATCATGGAGTGACTGCACTTCGTGCTCCGCCCCTGCCATTCGTTTCTCCACTATTTAACTGATGACATTCTGCCTTGTTTCAAGGTAGGGTATTATCTGTTTTCTCACGTGAATACTTAACGAAGAACGAATTACAAACGAAAAATGAAGAAATACATCTTTTCGCTTGCTTTCTTGTGCTGCGCGTTGTTGCCTGCCCTTGGAGGACAAGCCCATGAACATCCCAATCATCCCGAATTGCGTAAGTCGGATGCCAATATTATCGGTCATATCCTTGATAAAAACACGAAAGAACATCTGCCATATATCACAGTGGCATTGAAAGGTACTACCATCGGAACCGTAACCGATGCTACCGGGCATTACTTTCTGAAGAATCTTCCCGAAGGAAATTTTGTGCTCGAAGTGAGTTCTGTCGGCTATAAAACGGTAAGACGCAACGTGACGCTGAAAAAAGGACGCACCTTGGAAGAAGATTTTGAAATAGAAGAAGACGCAGTGGCATTGGATGGTGTGGTAGTATCTGCCAACCGTAATGAAACCACCCGCCGCCTGGCTCCGACATTAGTCAACGTGGTTGATTTGAAAATCTTTGAGAATACCAACTCCACGACTTTGGCTCAGGGACTGAGCTTCCAGCCCGGAGTGCGTGTGGAATCCAACTGTCAGAACTGTGGTTTCCAGCAAGTACGTATCAATGGGCTGGACGGTCCTTATACACAAATCCTGTTGGATTCACGCCCCATCTTCAGTGCCCTTTCCGGTGTATATGGCATCGAGCAGATTCCTGCAAGTATGATAGAACGGGTAGAGGTGATGCGTGGCGGTGGCTCGGCACTGTTCGGTTCATCTGCTATTGCGGGTACAATCAATATCATCACCAAAGAACCGATTCGCAACTCAGGCATGTTGTCTCATACGATAACGGGAATCGGTGACGGAGATGCTTTCGACAATAGTACTGCCCTGAATGCTTCATTGGTGACAGACGACCAACGTGCCGGTTTATATATCTTCGGGCAGAACCGACATCGTTCCGCCTACGACCACGACGGAGACGGATACTCTGAAATCCCCAAAATACATGGGCAGACAGTCGGCTTCCGTTCTTTCCTGAAAACAAGCACTTACTCCAAGCTGACTTTCGAATATCACCATATGGAAGAATTCCGCAGGGGAGGGGACTTACTGAACCGCCCGCCTCACGAAGCGAATGTAGCTGAACAGACGGAGCACTCGATTAATGGTGGAGGTGTGAAGTTCGACTATTTCTCACCAAATGAGAAACATCGTTTCAATGTGTTTGCATCTGCACAGCATATCAATCGCGACAGCTATTATGGTCCAGGTGACAGAGACCCTTTGG
>PPYF01545311.1_pt1 | contig 16333 bp, 18 predicted proteins | sample 1559871 | NCBI WGS metagenome assembly PPYF01 (sample SAMN08240021, study PRJNA423297) | Human gut metagenome, whole genome shotgun sequencing project.
TCAAGTACACACTTTTTGAACCCAAAACAAGAAAAACGCTTCTGGAGTGCTGACCAAAAGCGTTTTGTCTACAGTCTGAAAGGAGCGATGCTTTATGCATCACTCCTTTTTATTTATAAGCGCGAGACGGGGATCGAACCCGCGACCCCCTCCTTGGCAAGGAGGTGCTCCACCGCTGAGCCACTCGCGCATATTGTACAGGTCAAAACCTGTATCTTGAAGGTATGAAATTAATTGTATCGGCATTCATCCGCAATCTTATGAATGTCTGCTGTGTCTCACAGCAAAGACTATATTACATGATGAATGCCAAGCTGTCAAGCAAATTATTGAAATTTTTCGTAAAATTCGTAATATAATTATTTATCCGTAGTCAGATGGCTGTACTCACCCTTGCGGTTATAGGAATCTGTCAGATAGCTTTCATCCGTAAGAATGCACTCAATCTCCTGATCATCCTGCTTATACTGACTTCTCTTCCGCAGATCTTCTTTTGTTTGCTGTTGTTTCGTCTGCAAAAAATCACCTGTATGGGATCCCAGAAATCGACCCGGCAACCGGTCCATCAACTTTCTCGCTACCTTCTGTACCTGATAACGCACCTTCTGAAAAGGATTTGCCGGCATGGTATCCTTTGCTTCCACAGGCCGGAAATACGTATGGGTAGCTGCTGTCTCCACTACCGCCCTGTTCATTGTAGTCTTTACTCCTACAGAATTCCCGGTGACCAGCGTCTCCTGCCCTGCAATATGATTTCCGTTGCCATTTTGTGAAGTGATCGCATCATTAGCCTCCTTGCTCTCTCCCCAGATTTTCTGTAAAAGCTGTTTGCCTTTACTGCTGATATTCTGCACCCAGGACATAAGATTCACCGAAGAATTCTCCTGCAATACTTCCTCGGCGGTCTGTATAGTCTGTACGCTTCCTAATTTGGTTCCAGCGCCGCCTACGTCCTTATTTTCCCCATGTTCGTGAATACATCCTGTCACCTGATGAGAATATGTGTCATGTCCGCTTCCTACTCCACCGACCTGCATAAGCCCCTCCGTTCCTGTTTCCGGGTCTACCTGTTCTATCATGTATATCGGAGGTATTCACTGTTTTATTCACTATATGTCCTCTCAAAATTCTGGTATCAATTTTCAGTCCTCTGCTCTACCAACTGAGCTATCTGGGCCCGCGACTTAATCCTTCTTGCAATCTGTATTTCATGACTGCTCTGCGTCACAACAATCGTAGTTTACATAAATTCCGATCAAATGTCAAGTGGTTAATAGAAAAAAAATTAAATTTTTGCAATTATTCCTCTATCTCCTACAAATGTTTCGGTCAATACTCCCTTTGTTGGCCGTACCATTGTAACAAAAGCTCCACTACCCGGTTGTAGCTGACCATGCCATCCGACACACCATTCAGCTTCAGCGAAGCATCCGTCAGAGTATCTGAGACACTGTCCACGGTCTCCGTGTCCACTACCGCTTTCCCATTGATCCTCTCCCATTCCTCCTCTGTCACGAAGATATTGTCCTCCTGTACCTGCTGCAATACCTGCAACGGGCGTACTGCCTCCCTGGCTGCCGCATAACTCTCAGGGTCCGCCAGTCTCGTCTTGTACAGATCATTCGCCACATAATTCAGGACGCTTAAATATCCCGAGTACTGAAACGCAGCATCATCCGACTCCACACAGGCGAGAAACGCAATAAAATTCGCCTCATCCTCATAGATATATCCCCGGATATGCGCCAGTTCATGGCACATAGTCGCCGGTTTCTTCATGATCCCCATGACATCGTTATAATTTGCTTCCATGGAAAATGGGAAATAGTACCCGCACATATACATCTGGCACATGAAATCCGAGAAAAACATAGCCTTCGGTCTCGGATAATAACCATCCAGCTGATCATAGCTTTTCCCAAGGTTCTGCATCGCATCAATGGCTTTCCCTGCCATATCCACCGCATTTCCCTTACTGTCCACACCTCCGGAATATACCACTGCGCCGTTGTCATCCCGCTCTATCTCCATACTCAGTGCATTGCAATGGGACACGATATCGTTATAAATCCTGAAAAGTTCCTCCGTCCGCTCCTGGAGTGTCACATCCTGCTGCCCTTCTTCCTCTCCGAAATACTTCTCCGAAAAGGTAGAACCATGATAGATCATCGTACAATTCAAAGTCATGATCGCAAACACGAATAGCAGCACCCATGCAAAAAACCGAAAATACCTCTTAACACCGCGACAATACTTTGCCGAATGCCTGCATCCCGGAAAGATCATACTGATCCCCAGCAAAGCCGCTGATATTACAACAGCGATCCCCGCCACGATCATCCATTCTCCCACGGAAAATGGGAAGCTTCCCGTGATCCTGCCATAGGTGTTGACCCAGATGGGGAAAATATAAGCAATATAAGCATCGCTGAAGCTTCTGCTGTTCCAGGCAATGACCTGAAGCAGCAAAAGTACTACAACGATGCTTATATATACTACAAGACTCTTCTTATTTTTTTTCTTACTCTCCATGGTGCTCCTTAGATAGCATTTTTTCCCACTTTGATCCGCGTCTTCTTCCAGATACCACAGCGGTACAGAACATACAGGATCAGGGAAGAGATACCATTACTGATCACCACGGAATACCAGACACTGCGTACGCCCATATGCAGAATGCTCTCGCAGAACCACAGCGTCAGGAAACGAAATACCCACAATCTGGTCACATCGATCGCCATCGTTACCTCTGTGTGTCCGGTTCCCTGGAACAGCCCGGAGGTCGTATTATATACTCCGTTGGTAAAACACCACAATGCCATCACGCTTAAAAAATCTGCTGCCATTCCCACGACCTCTGCATCTTTGGAGAAAATGCTGACGATCGCCGTGGAGATCATATCTCTTGATAAGATCATACCACCTACGAATAAAAATACAACCGATATCCACATAGAAAAGCGATATCCCCGCTCTGCACGCTCCGGCTGTTTTGCTCCCATATTCTGTCCCACGATCGTTGCAGTCGCTGAGCCGATGGCATTGGAGGGCAGAGTGATCAGACCATTGACCTTGTTGCCGATACCGTAAGCTGCCATCGCCTCTGTTCCATAGACAAACACATTTTTACTCATGAGCAGGAATCCGAGCTGCATGGTGCTCCCGCCAATAGCAGTAGGCAGTCCGACCTTCAGGATCATGCCCAGTTTTTCTCTCTGCAGCTGCATATATCTGCGATTCAGGCAGATGTCATTTTCCGGTCTGCACAAAAGAATAAATGCCACCGTAGCAGGCACTGCTTTTGCCAAAAGCGTCGCCAGCGCTGCTCCCGCTGTTCCCATATCCAGAATGATCATAAAAAACGGATCCAGGAACAGATTCAGCGTAATGCCTCCCAGATTCAATAACATAGGTCTCACCGTATCTCCCTGTGCCTGGTGCACCGCGGAGAATATGTTCACCATATACAAAAATGGCATATCCCAGATGACTACCCGCAGGTAGACTCTCGCATAATATGCCGTGCCTCCGTCAGCCCCCAGCCAGTTCACAATCGCTGGAGTCCCCAGAAAACATAACGCTGCACAGACTACCGCAAACCCCATGGCACAGATGAATATCTGATTCGCCATGGATCTGGCATCCTCTTTTTCCCCTGCACCGATATACTGTGCAATGAGAACTGCTCCTGCCACCGTGATCCCGCTGCCGAAATTCGTGATGATATTCTGCATCGGCGTTACCAGATTGATCGCCGCCAGCTGCTCCGTGCCGATCTTCCCCAGCCAGTAAGTATCTGTCAGATTATACATGGTCTGCAAAAAGCTATTGATCACCACCGGAATTGCCAGAGATAATATTGCATGGATCAGATTCCCATGCAGTATCAGATCCGGATTATATTTTTTCGCAGTCTTCATTGCCTTCACTCCTAAACATTTTTACTATGCTTTATTATAAGGCAAGTTTTCAGTGATATCCATGAGGTTTTTAGGGTTATTGCGAATAAAACGCTTATTTTTTGTCATAGATATTCATCAAATCAAACATGGAAGAGCTTATCAAGTTGCATGATCGCACAAAAAATCCCTCCCGCGGTGATAGCACCACGGAAGGGATCTTATTACTTTTATCATAATGACTGTATTTATTTGATCACAACATTGTTCCAGCCATCGGAAGGAACCAGAGAGATGTATGTCTTACCGGTATTAACCTCGATCTCCTCGCCGGTCTTCGCATCATAATAATGTGTGATCGCATTCTCGGAAGACTTGGTCCAGTTCACTTCGATCGCCTTACCCTCGGTAATATAGTAACCGGAGCGTCCGGAATCGATCGCATTGTAGATCAGGTAACCTTCACCCAGATCTGCAAAAGTGGTATTCTGCAGGATAACGTTCTCAAAGGTCAGCTGCTCGCCGCTTGCTGCATCCTTGTGCGCAGAACCATACTCATAATAATCATAGGTTCCGGTCTCTTCATTATACTTCAGAGTAGAACCGTTATGCTTAAAGGGAAGTTCAATAGTGGTTGCACTGATCGCATCATTTCTGTCAGCAAAGGTAACCTCTGCATCTGCGAACTTGAAATGAGGTCCCTGATAATAGTCATTGTAAGTCGTGGTATATCTGGAGCTCTCAAAACGCTGCTTCAGACCATCATAGGTCTTGCCCTTCTGGGTATTGGTGTACTTATCGTAAGTGATATACTCGGTGAACTCTGCTGCCTTACCGTTGCTGTAACGGGCAAAGCCGCCGCTGAAGTTCGCGGAATAATCCTTTGCCACCCAGTCATTGATGAAGAAGGGGCCACCATCATGACACAGAACTGCGTTCCACTCTGCTGCCAGCATGAAGTTGGTAGGGCGGGCACTACGAATACTGCCCAGCTGCTCGATCTTATCCCAATCCTTTACCACTACCATGAAACGGGTAATTCTGTCGTTCAGGGTACTGTTCATGATCTCATATACTACATCGGCATCTGCCACACCGAAATGAGGAAGTGCGGTCTTCTCGTTATCTACCATTACGGCGATAGGGCGCTGATCCTTCAGGCTCTCATCGATCCATTCATTTGTAAGCTCACTGCGGTACATACCGTCATGATTCTCATTGGCTTCCTCTGTTGCACCGGACTGTTCAACCTCCTGGATATCAGTAGCAATAGGCTCTGCTTCCACAGTCTGGATAGGGGAAGAAATAGGTTCTGTGTTTCCACATCCTGTCAGAACACCTACTGCAATCAAAATTGCTGCAAGTACTTTCTTTTTCATGAATGCTTCCTTTCATCTGTTTGTTCTAACCGGTCATCCGACCGACACTCTAAAATGTATTGTATCGCGAAAGCCTTATGTTTGTCCATTCAAATTTCTTAAGATTTTCTTATTCTTTTTCGGTTGATTTCTCGCGCAGCACTTCCTCAAACTGATCGATGGGTACCGGTTTGGAATAGTAATATCCCTGCTGCCAGGTAGACCCGAACTGCTCGATATAGTCGCTAACTTCCTTATTCTCAATACCCTCAATGCAGGTCTCGGTATTAGTCCTCCTGGCATAATCCACGATAGACTGCACCATGGCCTGATTCTGAGGTTTTTGCTTAATATCACGGATGAAGCTCATATCTACCTTCAATTCGTCAAAGGGAAGCTCCAGCGCCAGACTTAAGGAACTGTTGCCCGTTCCAAAGTCATCCAGTGCGATCTTGATCCCCTGGGAATGGAAAAATTCTACCTCTCCGCGCAGGAAATGAATATCCAGATCTCTGCATCGTTCTGTCAATTCGAGGCAAAGCTCCTCCGGCCTCGCACCGGTCTCTTTTAAAATATTCATGACAGCACTTCGGAACTCTCTGCGCTCCAACTGTGCCGCCGCCACATTGACATTGACGAAAAAGCCTTCCGTCTCCTTGCGAAGCTTCTGTACATCCGTAAGTGCTGTCCGAAGGATCCAGTTTCCCAGATCAAAAATACAGGGGTCCTGTTCCAGCCATTCCATGAACACACCGGGGGACACCATCCCGTAAGGCTCCAGTTCCCAGCGGAGCAACGCTTCCATTCCCCGGATCTTGCCGGTCTTCGTATCGGCAATCGGCTGATAAAACATCCGGAAGCCTTCAAAGTTATGCGTAGCACACTGATGGATCACACCGATCAGTTCAAACTGGTTCTCGTCACTGCCGCAGACCTCATCATTAAAAATCACCAGCTCTCCATGATGCTCAAGCCGGGAATGGCTCAACGCGTAGGTCAGACGGCTGCGGACCGCATTTGTCTCCTTCATATAAGGTTCCATAAATATTGCGCCGGCAGATACCTTCAGAGGGATCTTTTTCCCCTCTACCTCTGTATTTTCAAAAGCTTCTACAATCTCATTGTATATCTGCTGCAGTTCCGCTTTGGATACCTTTTTAAAACTGATCACAAACTTCGCACCGGAGAGCCGGTATACATATCCTTTTCCCTTTAACAGGCGCAACAGCTCCTGTGCCGCACAATTCAGAATCTTATCCGAAAAAGCAGCACCGTACATAACATTAATATGGCTGAACTGATCCAGTCCGATCTTCAGCAGTGCCCCCTGTCCGCTTTCCTCCAGGAATTCCATGATCTCCCGGTCCAGCGCCGGTTCCGTATGCAATCCGGTGGTCGCATCCACCTCGTCGGAAATACCGTAGTTGTTATATCGTATTACGATCACAAAAGGCTTTCCATCCTTATCATTCAGCATTTTCGCCCTGGCACTGATCCGGATATAGGTGCTTCCGTCACGCACCCGGTATTCCCAGGGCTCGTCCATATTTTTCCCGGCAACTCTCTCCAGGAATCCCCTCCGGAAATCCTCCAGATCATCCGGATGAATCGATCTTTTTGATTTTTCCTGTCCACGAATGGTATAGTTCTCCTGCATACCAAAATATTCCATCGCCTTCTCGGACCACCATGTCACGCCGTTCCGCAGATTGGTTATGGATATGTAGGACTTTTTCGCCAGAGAAGTAATGGCTTTTACAATATCCGGGAACAGGATATCCACTTCCTCCCAGAATTTCTGTTCGTCATATGTATTGATACTCATGTCTCCTCCCGGCACTTTCTTCTGTATGCCCACAGTCTCTGAATAACATTCCCAATATGAATTATAACATATCGAAATGATGTTTACGATAAGTTAATTTATATAAATTTTTTATGAAATAAAACATCTTATGATTGACTTTGAAAACTATCTGTAATACTATGCAATATAGCATTTATTTCAAATTTGAAATATTCATTTTTGTAAAAGGGAGCCTTCGAATGAATACCGATATTGAATTCGTACAAAAATTCAATCTGGCTTACAACGCCATGTGCAAGCCTCTGTGCCAGCAGTTAAAGCTGCCACAGACAGCTTTTGATATTCTCATGTTCTTCGGCAACAATCCGGAATACCGGACCGCCAGTGATGTCGTGGAGATCCGCCGGATCAAGGCGAACCTGGTGTCCGTCAATGTAGACAAGCTGGTGCGCGAGGGCTACCTGGAACGCAGAGAAGCTCCGGACGATCGCCGAAAGACTCTGTTGTTCTGCACGGAGAAAGCTCAGGATGTCATCGAAAAAGGCCGTATGATACAGAGCATTTTCAAAGATACTCTGCTCGATGGCACTGATGAGGCAAGCAAAGAGATCTTTTTCCACATGCTTCATGTCATGGAAGAGAATATGGACAATATCCTGAAAGGAGCTAAATAAATGCAGATTTTAATCACAATTCTTGTCACTTTTTTCGCCGGCATGGGGGCCGGCCTGGGCACCGGTTTCGCCGGAATGAGCGCTGCTGCCGTCATCAGTCCCATGTTGATCACTTTCCTCGGCATGGATCCCTATATGGCTGTGGGTATCGCCCTGTCTTCGGATGTCCTCGCCAGCGCAATATCTGCCTATACTTATGCAAAGAACAAAAATATTGATATCAAAAACGGTCTGATCATGATGGGAAGTGTGCTGGTATTCACCGTCGTAGGCAGCTACGTATCTAGCCTGGTGCCTTCCGCTACCATGGGAAATTTCTCCGTGTTCATGACTTTCCTGTTAGGTATCAAATTCATCGTCCGTCCCGTAATGACCACCAAGGAAGCCATGCAGGGCGTCTCCGCGAAAAAAAGAGCCATCCAGTCTCTGGTATGCGGTATGCTGATCGGCTTCATCTGCGGTTTCGTCGGCGCCGGCGGCGGTATGATGATGCTGTTGATCCTGACCTCTGTTCTGGGTTATGAACTGAAGACCGCTGTAGGAACCAGCGTCTTCATCATGGCATTTACCGCATTTACCGGTGCTGCCTCCCATTTTGCCATCGGCGGTATGCCTGACTGGACGGTATGGATCCTGTGCGTTGTATTTACCCTGATCTGGGCGCGGATCGCTGCACTGTTCGCCAACAAGGCGACCCCTAAGACCCTGAACCGTGTCACCGGTGTGATCCTGGTGGTGCTGGGCATTGCAGTTATGTGTTTTAACCTGTTAGCCTAGCTGATTTCCTATACCTTGTGTATTTTCCGGCGGAGTGGTCGTTGCATTGCTCCGCTGATTTTCTATGATCTTGCGGATTTCCGACAGATCCCTGGCAAAATAAATGCCTTCCTGTCTCTCCGGGGAGGACAATCCCTTCTCCGTCATATGTGATAACAGTGCTTTCAGGCTGTCATAATAGCCGTTAAGGTTATAGAGAATGCAGGGTGCCTCCAAGTGCTTTAATGACACTTTGGACATCACTTCAGCGATCTCTTCCAGCGTTCCGGTTCCGCCGGGAAAAGCAATAAATACATCTCCCAGTTCAATCATTTTCGTCTTGCGTTCTGTCATGTCCTTTGTGACGATCAGCTCCGTAATGGCATCATACTGATATTCCATATCAATGAAAAACTGCGGCTCCACGCCGGTCACCTCGCCGCCTGCCTGTAATACGCTCTCCGCGATCTCTCCCATGAGACCGGATTTAGATCCACCGTATACCAGACGGTTACCGCTTTCACCGATCCAGGTTCCCAGCTCACGCACAGCTTTCCTCAGAGAAGGATCATTTCCTTCATTTGCTCCCAGATATACCGTAATGTTCATTGTATTTTCCTCCTGCTTCCAAGTATAAGGGCTTTCCTTTCTTTTGACAAGACAGGAGCTACCGGCACAAATGTGAATGACGTATCGGTTGCGTTAATTCAGGCATAGTACACCTGCTGTCCGGATTCTTCTTTTACATAAGCAATAAATTCTTCAGCCACATGGGACAGGGTATGATTTTTATTCCAGATCAGTGCATAGGACGCATGGGCATCGGGGTGCTCCACTTCCCGCACACAGACATCCTTGTCCCGGATCAGGGAAGAAATGGATGCCGGATAAATGGAGATCCCGACTCCGTGCAGGCTCAGCTCATACGCATTCATCATATGAGCGATGCGCCCCCGGATCACCGGTGCATGCCCCGTTCCCTCGAACCATTTGTCGATCTCTCCCTTACGGGACTCCCGGGAGGGGATCAGCAGGGCATAGGGCAACAGTTCCGAAGGCTTCACCGGGTCATTTTCCTCCGCGTACAACGGATGCCCCTTGGGAATTACCGCTACCCAGGGTTCCTCATAGACCGGCAGGACCTCGAATTCCTCCGTATTGTAGGGCGCCGTGATCATGGCGATCTCGCACAATCCCTTCGTCACACGATTGTTCACATCATCCGTATTCCCATTCCACAGATTATACTGCACATGGGGATGTTTCTGCCCGAACCCGGCGATCCACTCCGCGAAAAGTCTGGGGCCGCAGCCCTCTACCGACGCAATATATAACGTTCCCTGCAGTCCTTCCTTGCGTTCTCTGACATCCTCCTCCGACCGGTTCACCAGATCCAGGATCTGATTCGCATATTGCAGGAAAAGCTCTCCCTCTTCTGTCAGGGACACTTTATGGGGTGTCCGAAGGAACAATGTCGTCCCCAGCTCCGCCTCCAGATCCTGGATCTGACGGCTCAGGGGCGGCTGCGCGATCGCCAGCTGCTCCGCGGCTTTCGTGAAACTTTTCTCCTCCGCCACTGCCTTGAAATACCGGATATGTCGCAATTCCATCTTCCCAGCATCCTCCTTCCATGCTTTTTCCAAAAAACCAACTTAATCTTTCTATTTGTGCAACACGTTTTATTTTTATCATACCTATTAGGTATTATTACACTTCTATTATATGTATTTCACATTATAAGCGCAATATGGTAAATTATAATCATCAAAAGGAAGTCAGGCCTGACCCCTTAAACGTAACAACAAAGTCAACAGTTCATTTGTCTTGGAAAGGTTAAGGGTGAATATTATGAAGAAGATTATGGAAAAGGTTAACGAGTTTTTTGACGAGTATTACAAGAGCTTCGCTGAGAAGTTTTAAGCAACTAAGTATCCTTTATTTTATGATAGAAGTGTGTTTTTCACGCTCATATACACAGAGAAAAACAGCAGATCTGGCGGGATCTGCTGTTTTTATATTATCAGTTTCCATTTTCCACAAACTTCATCTTAATGATCTCCTGCAGGCTTCTCGGCTCGTAATCCATCCAGGGTTTCATGCAGCCAACATTGTACGCCTGTATGCCACTGTCACCAATGTGACGGCAGTCGTTGTCCTTCATCCCGACCAGACACTTCTGAAAATAATCGTCCTCCGGGCTGTTATGGGTGTGTCCGTAGAGCAGAATGGTGCCGCGACTCATGTGCTTCCAACTAAAGATCGGGTAATGGCATAATACCAGCTCATAGCTTTTCCCGGCTATGGAGTCCCGAATCTCCTTATAATCACAGACTTCCGAAAAAAGCTGTCGGTATCTGAGGTCGGACACGTCATCGTGATTGCCACGGATCAGGACCTTTTTTCCCTTCAGGATTGCCACCAGAGCGATTAGATTCTCGTTCTTACCGCGCATGCTCACATCCCCCAGGATATATACGGTATCGCCGTTATTCACCTTTTCATTCCACCGTTTTACGATCTCTGTATGCATTTCCTCCAGATCCCGGAAGGGACGGTCATCGAAACGTATCGCCGCTTCATGAAACAAATGCAGATCACTGATATAATAATTCATATTGTTCCCTCCCGCTCCACATTCTACAGATAAAACATCTCAATATTTGAGCGTTCTCATTATTGTTTCAAATTCTAATTCCGCATTTTCATCCAACAGTTGTGCGCAAAACAAAACTTCATTCTTAGAAAATCCAAAATACCATATTTCATCCTTTGGAGGAGTTGCTCCATTTTCGACCTCTGCAGCACTTAATTCCCATGCAACTATAAGTTTTTGAATTTTTTCTTCTTTCCTACCTAATTGTAACTCACTACTGCTCTTTAGTTCTGCATGCTGACCTAAATATACTTGCACAAATCTATCTGCTGTTGTTTCCCGATCAATCCATGATGATTCTGCAAATTTTGAAATTTCCACATCTGCTATTTCCTGATCTTGATATAATAATATGAAATTGGCATAATCATCTCTAATATCAATTCCATTTATTGTCCAACCATCATCCGGTGTCCATGATGCAATATTATTAATTGGCTCTGTTTTACTTTTACAGCTTACTAAGCTCAAACATAAAATTGCAATAACGAAGATCAGTTTTTGTTTATATCTATTCTTCATAACTTAGCAGTACAGCCTCCTGTTATTTGGGATATCTTTAATATTCCTTTTTCCGTTGCATGCTTTTCCCAGTCATTTTCTGTCAATATCTCTAGCGGTAATAATCTCTGTGGACCGTTTTCATCCTCTTCATATCCCCAGGAGTATCCGCCCAGGAATTTCAGTTTATTGCTATTCATGCGGGAGGGCAGATCTACTAGATAGGTATAAGCTGTCCATTTCAAATGTCTACACCCAGCCAAATTACAACAGGGAGCATCAAATATTTCTGCCGGATAACCATACGCAAAATATGGATTCCCTTTTTCCAGATTATCATCACTGACATCTATGGAAAGCTCTCTGTTTTCCCCATAATTTTCAATTCTTTCCACGAATTGAATAAATCCACAGGATCTCCGATAACCGGTTGCATTCATATGTTCAAAGTAACCATGCATTACTGGATAACCTATGCAACATATTTTATCTATCGGAAATCCCTGAAGGGCATCATAGCCAATTTCCCTGGGATCTGTGCCTTGTTTGTATTCTACTGTAAGCATTTCTTCTATGCCATGAAGTGTAAAAGGAATTGTTACTCTGCTCTTCAGCGCGTGAAATACTTCTTCATGTGTCATTCTTTCGTTACTATTTTCTGCCAGCAAATCTGCCTCGTCTAATGCTTGTTCTATATCATAAGTATCTTTTGAGTTTTCCATGTTTTTCTCCTGAATATCAATATCGCTCTCATCGGTATTCTCATTTCTGGCAACGGATCCATACAATATAATTTTAATAATATTATCCATCATTTCCAATAGAGGATGCACTACTGTTATTTATACATAATTATATCTCTGCCTTTTATTATTCACAATAAAAAAATAGAAACACAATTCACATTGAACATCATTAAAATTATTGAATAAAATTCAATATCTTGACATATAATTATATTATAATTATAATTTAATTATGAAAGGTATTAGTTTTGAATGGGATGATAATAAAGCAGCCATCAACGAGGCAAAACATCACATCACATTTTCAGAAGCCAGCACTGTATTTGCGGATGAAAATGCCATTTTGTTTGACGATCCCAATCATTCACAAGAGGAAGAAAGGTTTATGATGTTGGGGCTAAGCGATCACGCAAAAATGTTAATTGTATGTCATTGTTATCGCGGTATGGATGATGTTATTCGTATTATCTCCGCCAGAAAAGCAACCAAGAATGAAACAACTCAATACTACAAAATTAACGAAAGGTGGTAAGTCAATGGAAAAGGAATACGATATCGAAAAATTAAATCCCAGAAAAAATCCCTATGCAAAGCGTGTAAAAAAGCAGATTACTATTAACATTGATGGTGATACCATTGATTTCTTCAAGGCAAAATCAGAAAAATGTGGTATTCCCTATCAAACACTAATTAATCTGTATTTGTCAGATTGCAAAGAGCAAAACAGAGAATTGGAATTAAAATGGAACTAGCCCAACATTGTACAAGGATGTCAGCAATGCCGACATTCTTGTTTGTTTATAGAGGATAAATTCAAAAATAGGAGAAACGCTGTAAAATCAACGTTTCTCCTACTCTTAAATTGATGCTGGTGGCCGGACTTGAAAGGACACGACACTCAAAAAATGTAGAAAGGATAAGGCTTTGGCGGCAGTGTTCTTCTCAGGTCAACCAATAGGTCAACCAAACATACTTGATTATTTACGTGTTACCCCATTCCCCACCAACATAAAAAAGGATATCGGTATTTCCGACACCCTTTATCATACCTGACGTCAGTTTTACTGACACTAGCTTTTTCACTGTCGGTATTTCCGACACAGAAAACCTTTCCCTGGCAGCGAACAAATGGATTTGCTCTATCTGTTATCATCTGTATGTCTGCACATCATTTGCATTTTGTGAATATCATCCGGAGTAAATGCATTTCTTACCATTTTGCACTCATCCCAATATTCTTTTGTGACCTTATGACTATCCAGATCGCTTAAAAAGGCTGGTAACATTTCTTTTTTTATGATATTTGCTCTATCACTTGGCATATTTACGAATCACCTCTTGTCTGAGTGTTTAATATTATGTGGACTTCATTTTATATGTCAAAAAAATCCGTGAAACTAGGAAAAATCAGAAAGTTTTTGACATAAGTAAGTAGGAGCAGTTCACATTAAGGAGGTATTATAAAATATGAAAGACGAAACATTGCAAAAAACATATCCACCCTTAAAATTAGCGAAAGTTGGTAAATCTTATCAACATGAAAATATAATGAATAAGGAAAATAATGTTAAGGATAACGATGAGTGACTCCCCCTGGCAGAAAAAACGATTAATTTTCTACAGATTTCAAAAAGTATTTTACATATATAAATATAATAATAAAAGTTCTCTGCTATGATTTAAATTTGGAGATGGTTAAAAAATATCAAGTCTCACGATATTGAGATACGAAAGGAAAATATTGTAATGACAGAAAAAGAATATAATATCGAAGTATTATGCACTTGTTATTCCTTAAAGGAATTATCTATGCAATACGAAAAGTTAAATAATGGTATTTTCACTAATGGTTCTGATGTAATAGATGATGTTTCTATCGATCTATTACAGGAAGCCATTTTGCATTACAATGATAAAAAATATCGGAATATTAGAGATGAAATGAAAAAAAATAAAATACAGTATAATATTATTTAATTCCATATTGTTGTGCAAATCGAGTATAGATTTCTATATCATCAAGCGGATTTTCTTCTCTATAATAAAAACTTATTGTATTATCATTTTTTCCAAGTTTATCAAACAATGCGCTTCTAAGTAATTTTGTTTTATCACTATTAAATGGGGTTCTATGGTATTGTACTCCATCATGTTTTCCATTACGTTTTGCTGCATAACAACATAAATTATTCACACTTTCATGATCATTACGGCTTAATTGATTTATAATGGCTTGTTGTGTTTGATTATCGAAATTTTTTACACGTAATGTTGGGATAAATCCGCCAAAATATGAATAAAATTGTTTGAATATATCGCCTAAATTATTAGCATATTCAATATTAAAATATTCTCTGAATTCTTTAGCTTTGGCAGAAAACTTAAATTCATTTGCTTTTGTTTGAAAAATGCGATTTTCATTTGATTTGTCAATAAATGTTAAAAATGCTATATACTCGCCATTCACTAATGGAAGATTTGAAATATCTTCAAAAAGTACAATGTAATGTGTGTTTTTATATGTAAATTGGAAGGCTGTGATATGCCATTCATTCTGTTGTAAATCATTTAGTAACGATAACATATTAATCATAGGTGCCATTTTTACATACCCTCCGATTGTCTAAAATAATATCATTACTATACCATAAGATTAAACATTTTTCTATATATTTGTATTTCATTTATTTTATAGCATAATAATAGGGAACCCTTTTACGGATTCCCTATCTCTTTCTATTCTATTTCCTTTTCCACTCTTTTATTCCCACCAGGTCTTTGCTACATCTCCACAGATATAACAAACAGTTTCCCACTTTACCTGTGTAAGATCCTCTGAAATTTCATCAGTGCATACATCATGATAGTCATGTCCAAATGCAGGAATGACTTCTCCACCAACTTCAGGCTGGCTACCACAATCACAGCCACAGACCTGTGTATATCCATCTGTGGTACAGGTTGCACTTACACCCTGCTTATGTACAACATTGGTATGGACTTCATTTACCTTTTCTGGAGCCTCTCCCAGATTTGCGCCACAATCATTACATACTCTGGTAGCAGTACGCCATACTTCATAACATCCACCAGCAATAGGTACCTCATAAGTATCATGGGAACTCTCTACATGGGTATTTGTATGCTGGCAGGCTACCGGTGCTGCAGTAGGTGCAGGAGTTGCCTTGGGAGTTGCGGTCGCCTTGGGAGCTTCCGTAGCTTTAGGGGCTGCGGTAGCCTTAGGAGCAGGGGTAGCTGTTGCCTTTGGAGCAGTCGTACTCTTCGGCTTTTCTGTTGCAGTAGGCTTTGTAGTAGCTGTTACTGATGCCGTCTGTGTACCAGGCTTTGTAGTGCTCTTAGGCTTTGCAGTCGTCTCCGGTGCGGCAGTAGACTTAGGAGCATCGGTTGCCTTGGGGTCAGGACTGGTAGTAGCCTTTGCATCTGTCTTTACCTCAGACTTTTCCTCAGTAGTCGTTTCTGCAGTAGCAGTTTCCTCTTTATTTAAAGTACCGAGTACTACTTTTTCATCATTCGCAGTAGGATTTTCCACAGATTCGCTAGTAGCTACTACGGTTTCCTCTGCTGGAGTATCGGTATTTTTATTTCCACCACAAGCAGTCATGGAAATCATGGTCGTAATTAACAGTGCAGTAATCATATACTTTTTCATCTTTGTTGTAACCCTCTTTCATTTTATGATATATGTTGATAGTTCTTTTTAGACATTGCCTATATTATATCTTATCTGCAATTTCTTATTGTCATGTATAGTTTACACTGTCTTATAGTATATTCGCTTTTACGAAGATATTCAACAGATAAAATATATTTTACACTTACCTTACCATAGATAATCTTGGAAGGAGCATTCCTGTTAAGTAACAAATAACCGGTTTGCAAAAAATGAGTGCCACCCATAGAATAATGATTGTTAACTGG
>PPYF01612353.1_pt1 | contig 16331 bp, 10 predicted proteins | sample 1559871 | NCBI WGS metagenome assembly PPYF01 (sample SAMN08240021, study PRJNA423297) | Human gut metagenome, whole genome shotgun sequencing project.
GAAGTGCTGGAAGTGGTGATGGTGGGCGGTTCTACTCGCGTGCCGCTGGTGCGTGAACGGGTAGGCGAATTTTTCGGTCGTCCACCGCTGACTTCCATCGACCCGGATAAAGTCGTCGCTATTGGCGCGGCGATTCAGGCGGATATTCTGGTGGGTAACAAGCCAGACAGCGAAATGCTGTTGCTTGATGTGATCCCACTGTCGCTGGGCCTCGAAACGATGGGCGGCCTGGTGGAGAAAGTGATTCCGCGTAATACCACTATTCCGGTGGCCCGCGCTCAGGATTTCACCACCTTTAAAGATGGTCAGACGGCGATGTCTATCCATGTAATGCAGGGTGAGCGCGAACTGGTGCAGGACTGCCGCTCACTGGCGCGTTTTGCGCTGCGTGGTATTCCGGCGCTACCGGCTGGCGGTGCGCATATTCGCGTGACGTTCCAGGTCGATGCCGACGGTCTTTTGAGCGTGACGGCGATGGAGAAATCCACCGGCGTTGAGGCGTCTATTCAGGTCAAACCGTCTTACGGTCTGACCGATAGCGAAATCGCTTCGATGATCAAAGACTCAATGAGCTATGCCGAGCAGGACGTAAAAGCCCGAATGCTGGCAGAACAAAAAGTAGAAGCGGCGCGTGTGCTGGAAAGTCTGCACGGCGCGCTGGCTGCTGATGCCGCGCTGTTAAGCGCCGCAGAACGTCAGGTCATTGACGATGCTGCCGCTCACCTGAGTGAAGTGGCGCAGGGCGATGATGTTGACGCCATCGAACAAGCGATTAAAAACGTAGACAAACAAACCCAGGATTTCGCCGCTCGCCGCATGGACCAGTCGGTTCGTCGTGCGCTGAAAGGCCATTCCGTGGACGAGGTTTAATATGCCAAAGATTGTTATTTTGCCTCATCAGGAGCTCTGCCCTGATGGCGCTGTTCTGGAAGCTAATAGCGGTGAAACCATTCTCGACGCAGCTCTGCGTAACGGTATCGAGATTGAACACGCCTGTGAAAAATCCTGTGCTTGCACCACCTGCCACTGCATCGTTCGTGAAGGTTTTGACTCACTGCCGGAAAGCTCAGAGCAGGAAGACGACATGCTGGACAAAGCCTGGGGACTGGAGCCGGAAAGCCGTTTAAGCTGCCAGGCGCGCGTTACCGACGAAGATTTAGTAGTCGAAATCCCGCGTTACACTATCAACCATGCGCGTGAGCATTAACAGAGGTTAGTATGGGACTTAAGTGGACCGATAGCCGCGAAATTGGCGAAGCACTGTACGATGCGTATCCCGATCTTGATCCGAAAACGGTTCGATTCACCGATATGCATCAGTGGATTTGCGATCTGGAAGATTTCGACGACGACCCGCAGGCATCCAACGAGAAAATCCTCGAAGCGATTTTGTTAGTCTGGCTGGACGAGGCCGAATAATTTCCGCGTCATGCTTCACGCCGCAGATGCGTTGGCTGCGCTCGTTCACCCCAGTCACATAGTTATCTATGCTCCTGGGGCTTCACTCACTTGCCGCCTTCCTGCAACGCGAATCATTTAGCGGAAAAATCCTGGGGCTGCCAACTGGCGGCCCTTTTACAAAGAAGGATAACTAAAATGACAGAAGCGATGAAGATTACCCTCTCTACCCAACCTGCCGACGCGCGCTGGGGAGAAAAAGCAACTTACAGCATTAATAATGACGGCATTACCCTGCATTTGAACGGGGCAGACGATCTGGGGCTGATCCAGCGTGCGGCGCGCAAGATTGACGGTCTGGGCATCAAGCATGTTCAGTTAAGCGGTGAAGGCTGGGATGCGGATCGCTGCTGGGCATTCTGGCAAGGTTACAAAGCCCCGAAAGGCACGCGTAAAGTGGTGTGGCCGGATCTGGACGATGCCCAGCGCCAGGAACTGGATAACCGCCTGATGATCATCGACTGGGTGCGTGACACCATCAACGCACCGGCAGAAGAATTGGGACCATCGCAACTGGCACAGCGTGCTGTTGATCTGATCAGCAACGTCGCGGGCGATCGTGTGACTTATCGGATCACCAAAGGCGAAGATCTGCGTGAGCAAGGTTATATGGGGCTGCACACAGTCGGACGCGGTTCAGAACGTTCTCCGGTATTGCTGGCGCTGGATTACAACCCAACTGGCGATAAAGAAGCGCCAGTGTACGCGTGCCTGGTAGGTAAAGGTATCACTTTTGACTCCGGCGGCTACAGCATCAAACAGACTGCGTTTATGGACTCGATGAAGTCGGACATGGGCGGCGCGGCAACGGTTACCGGGGCGCTGGCATTTGCCATTACGCGCGGACTGAACAAGCGCGTGAAGCTGTTCCTCTGCTGTGCGGATAACCTGATTAGCGGCAATGCGTTCAAGCTGGGCGATATCATCACCTATCGCAACGGTAAAAAAGTTGAAGTGATGAACACTGATGCCGAAGGGCGTCTGGTGCTTGCCGATGGTCTGATTGATGCCAGTGCGCAGAAACCGGAAATGATCATTGATGCGGCGACCCTCACCGGGGCGGCGAAAACTGCGCTGGGTAATGATTATCACGCGCTGTTCAGTTTTGACGATGCGCTTGCCGGTCGTTTGCTGGCGAGTGCCTCACAAGAGAACGAACCATTCTGGCGTCTGCCGCTGGCGGAATTCCACCGCAGCCAGCTGCCGTCTAACTTTGCCGAACTGAACAATACCGGAAGCGCGGCGTATCCGGCAGGCGCGAGCACGGCGGCGGGCTTCCTGTCGCACTTTGTTGAGAACTATCAGCAAGGCTGGCTGCATATCGACTGCTCGGCGACTTACCGTAAAGCGCCGGTTGAACAGTGGTCTGCGGGCGCTACGGGACTTGGTGTGCGCACGATTGCTAATCTGTTAACGGCGTAAACTAATATGCCGGATGCGGCGTAAACGCCTTATCCGGCCTACAAATTCTGCAAATTCAACAAATTGCGAATCCCTTGTAGGCCTGATAAGCGTAGCGCATCAGGCATTTGCGCCCCGAACGTTGAATGAATTGTGGTTCTTATGTCCGAAACAAAAAACGAACTTGAAGACCTGCTGGAAAAAGCAGCAACTGAACCGGCGCACCGCCCGGCCTTTTTCCGTACTCTACTGGAATCCACCGTCTGGGTGCCTGGTACGGCGGCGCAGGGCGAGGCTGTGGTTGAAGATAGCGCGCTTGATTTACAGCACTGGGAAAAAGAAGACGGCACCAGCGTCATTCCTTTTTTCACCTCGTTAGAAGCACTTCAACAGGCGGTTGAAGACGAACAGGCATTTGTCGTAATGCCCGTTCGCACGCTGTTTGAGATGACACTTGGCGAAACGCTCTTCCTTAATGCCAAACTGCCAACCGGTAAAGAATTTATGCCGCGTGAAATCAGTTTGTTGATTGGTGAAGAGGGAAATCCGCTGAGCAGCCAGGAAATCCTGGAAGGCGGTGAATCGCTGATATTATCGGAAGTCGCAGAGCCGCCAGCACAAATGATTGATTCACTCACCACCTTATTTAAAACCATTAAGCCGGTGAAGCGTGCTTTTATTTGTTCAATTAAAGAGAACGAAGAGGCACAGCCTAATTTACTTATTGGCATTGAAGCCGATGGTGATATCGAAGAAATTATTCAGGCGACGGGAAGTGTAGCGACCGATACATTACCTGGCGATGAACCAATCGATATTTGTCAGGTGAAAAAAGGGGAAAAAGGAATTAGCCACTTTATTACCGAACATATTGCGCCATTCTATGAACGTCGCTGGGGTGGTTTTTTGCGTGACTTTAAACAGAATCGGATAATCTAAAATATGCCGCCCAAAGGGCGGCATTCGGGCTTACTTGCTGCTCTGAAGGTTGTTAACCACCAGTAAATTGTCGCCGGAGAGACTCCGGTTATTATTTACCTCGGTTAACAGCGCACCAGAAACAATAAGTACGATACAAAAGCACCGTATCTTCATTGTGCGGTCCATGCGAAGACCGCATCACGACAGCACCACTGGCGATATTGCCGCGATAGCAAGCGCTGTGAAACACCTGCATTTACGGCCACGGAACATCCTTTCCTAAAGCCAGCGCCCGTTTGCGAGACGGCGGAAAGGGCCGCAGTGGATAATACACTAACAGAACAATAATAACTCTCTTTTGCTTGACAAAAAGAGAGTTACTGGCGAGTATTGTCTCCGCTGAGACGCGCTTGCATTACTACGGTAATACAACCTGCTGGAAAGGCCGCGAACCGGACCAGCAACAAAAAACCGCCTGATTTTGGCGGTTTTTTGTTTTTTAAAGGAAAGTGAATTTACATGTTTAAGTAATATCTTTTACCGGTTAGAATTTTTAATTTTGAGCAGGATTTGTTTATATTTGTCTGAATTCGGACTAATAAGCCAGGTTATTTTATTACCGAACACGGCGGAAAGGGCCGGTGTCGATAATACGCTAAATAAACAATAATCACTCTCTTTTGCTTGACAAAAAGAGAGTTACTGGTGAGTATTGTTTTGCTGTGAAGCACCTGCGTTGCTCATGTAACACAAGTCAACCTGCTGGAAAGGCCGCGAACCAGACCAGCAATAAAAAACCGCCAAATTCGGCGGTTTTTTATTGCCTGTATAAAGCTTATTTCACTGGCTCAACCGGTAAATCTGCCCGTGCGCCCCATTCACTCCATGCGCCGTCGTACAGTTTCACGTTTGGCACATCCAGCGTCGCGAGTGCTAACAAAACCACGGCTGCCGTTACACCAGAGCCGCAGCTGACGATAATTGGTTTGTCGTAGCTGACGCCGCGACCAAAAAATATCGCATCCAGTTCATCGGTCGTTTTTAGTTCGCCTTCGCGCACCAGTTCCGTCCACGGAACATTCAGTGCTCCGGGAATATGTCCGCGACGTAAACCTGGGCGAGGTTCATCAACTTCTGCGTTAAAACGTGCAGCCGGGCGGGCATCAATAACTTGCGCCGTATTTTCATGGCTTGCCAATAATACATCGGTTACTTTCACCACGGCTTCAGGATTAAACGCGGCGTTAAACTCTCCTTCCGGCAGCTCTACTGCACCTTCTTCTAACAGCAGATCATCACGCTGCCAGCCTGCAAGTCCACCCCCCAGAATCGACACTTTCTCTACACCAAAGGTGCGCAGCATCCACCATGCTCGTGGGGCTGAGAAAAGATTACCTTCGTCATAGACAATCAGGTGCTTATCCTGGTTAACGCCTAATTCACGCATCGCCACGGCGAACGTTTCCGGGCGCGGCAGCATGTGCGGAAGCGGGGAAGTGTGATCAGAAAGCGCTTCGATATCAAAAAACACTGCGCCGGGAATATGTCCATTCAGATACTCCTGAGCAACGTTACGATCCTCCTGTCCAGGCGACGCCATGCGGGCATCGATAATCTGAATTTCCGGGTCATCAATATGTTCGGCGAGCCAGTCGGCTCCTACAAACCATGTCGTGGACATAGGCATCTCCATTTTTGCCGGGGTTAGGCTAAATTGTCGGATGTTTAGTGAAAAGCGACAAGCAAAAGAGGCTGATTTGGCTGTCTGAGCCACAATTCTCACTAAAATTCGGATTGTATGGGCGTGATACTGAATTACATAACGTAAATTCTCACGCATAATAATTATTCGACGTTGCTAACGGGCCATTGTGGCAGGGATGAAAAATGAAAAAGTTACGCGTAGCCGCCTGCATGCTAATGCTGGCGCTGGCAGGGTGCGACAACAACGATAACGCGCCAACAGCGGTGAAAAAAGATGCGCCTTCTGAAGTTACTAAAGCGGCCTCTTCAGAAAACGCGAGTTCAGCAAAACTCTCCGTGCCGGAGAGACAAAAACTGGCCCAACAGAGTGCCGGTAAGGTGCTGACATTGCTGGATCTCTCTGAAGTCCAACTTGATGGTGCAGCCACGCTGGTGCTGACGTTCTCCATCCCTCTCGACCCGGATCAGGATTTCTCACGCGTTATTCATGTCGTCGATAAAAAAAGCGGCAAAGTGGATGGTGCCTGGGAGCTGTCAGATAATCTTAAAGAGTTACGTTTACGCCACCTCGAACCGAAACGTGATTTGATCGTTACTATTGGCAAGGAGGTCAAAGCACTCAACAACGCAACCTTCAGTAAAGATTACGAAAAAACTATAACTACCCGCGACATCCAACCCAGCGTCGGTTTTGCCAGCCGTGGTTCGCTGCTGCCTGGCAAAGTCGTTGAAGGGCTGCCGGTAATGGCGCTCAACGTTAATAATGTCGATGTTAACTTCTTCCGCGTTAAGCCAGAATCTCTGCCAGCATTCATTAGCCAATGGGAATACCGCAATTCGCTGGCGAACTGGCAGTCAGACAAACTGCTGCAGATGGCGGATCTGGTCTACACCGGACGGTTTGATCTCAATCCTGCGCGTAACACCCGTGAAAAATTATTGCTGCCGCTGGGCGATATCAAACCGCTTCAGCAGGCGGGCGTGTATCTGGCTGTGATGAATCAGGCTGGACGTTACGATTACAGTAATCCCGCGACGCTGTTTACGTTAAGTGATATCGGCGTTTCAGCTCACCGTTATCACAATCGTCTGGATATCTTTACCCAAAGTCTGGAAAACGGCGCGGCCCAGCAAGGAATTGAAGTCTCTTTATTAAATGAGAAAGGGCAGACTCTGACTCAGGCAACCAGTGACGCTCAGGGGCATGTGCAGCTGGAAAATGATAAAAACGCGGCATTACTGTTGGCGCGTAAAGACGGTCAGACAACGCTACTCGATTTAAAACTTCCGGCGCTGGACTTAGCAGAATTTAACATTGCTGGCGCGCCAGGCTATAGCAAACAGTTTTTCATGTTTGGCCCACGCGATCTTTATCGCCCAGGTGAAACGGTAATCCTCAATGGTTTGCTGCGTGATGCAGACGGTAAAGCGTTGCCCAATCAACCCATCAAGTTAGACGTGATTAAACCCGATGGGCAGGTACTCAGGAGCGTCGTTAGTCAGCCGGAGAATGGCCTCTACCACTTTACCTGGCCACTCGATAGCAATGCGGCAACCGGTATGTGGCATATTCGCGCTAACACGGGCGATAATCAGTATCGGATGTGGGATTTCCACGTCGAAGATTTTATGCCAGAGCGCATGGCGCTGAATCTGACCGGTGAGAAAACCCCGCTAACGCCGAAAGATGAAGTGAAATTCTCCGTGGTGGGGTACTACCTGTATGGTGCACCTGCTAATGGTAATACTTTGCAAGGGCAACTTTTCCTGCGCCCACTGCGTGAAGCTGTGTCAGCCTTACCTGGTTTTGAATTCGGCGATATAGCTGCCGAAAATCTTTCCCGCACGCTGGATGAAGTTCAGTTGACGCTGGATGATAAAGGGCGCGGCGAAGTTTCTACAGAAAGCCAGTGGAAGGAAACGCATTCCCCATTACAGGTTATTTTCCAGGGTAGTTTGCTGGAATCGGGCGGTCGCCCGGTGACGCGCCGCGCTGAGCAGGCTATCTGGCCTGCCGATGCATTGCCGGGGATCCGTCCGCAGTTCGCCTCGAAATCGGTTTACGATTATCGTACTGACAGCACGGTGAAACAGCCCATTGTTGATGAAGGCAGTAACGCCGCTTTTGACATCGTTTATAGCGATGCGCAAGGCGTGAAAAAAGCCGTGTCGGGCTTGCAGGTGCGCCTGATTCGCGAACGCCGCGATTACTACTGGAACTGGTCAGAAGATGAAGGCTGGCAGTCACAGTTTGATCAAAAAGATCTGATCGAAAATGAACAAACTCTGGATCTGAAAGCGGACGAAACCGGCAAGGTCAGTTTTCCGGTAGAGTGGGGCGCTTATCGTCTGGAAGTCAAAGCGCCGAATGAAGCGGTCAGTAGTGTTCGTTTCTGGGCTGGCTATAGCTGGCAGGACAACAGCGACGGTAGCGGCGCAGTGCGACCCGACCGTGTCACGCTGAAACTGGATAAAGCCAGTTATCGCCCTGGCGACACCATTAAGTTGCATATCGCCGCGCCAACGGCGGGTAAAGGTTATGCGATGGTCGAGTCCAGTGAAGGGCCGCTGTGGTGGCAAGAGATTGATGTTCGGGCTCAAGGGCTGGATCTGACGATTCCGGTCGATAAAACCTGGAATCGTCATGATCTGTATTTAAGTACGCTGGTGGTACGTCCTGGCGATAAATCTCGCTCCGCGACGCCAAAACGCGCGGTTGGTGTGTTGCATCTGCCGCTTGGCGATGAAAACCGTCGCCTCGATCTGGCGCTGGAAACACCAGCAAAAATGCGTCCCAATCAACCATTAACCGTGAAAATTAAAGCCAGCACTAAAAATGGCGAGAAGCCTAAACAGGTGAATGTGCTGGTGTCTGCCGTTGATAGTGGTGTGCTGAATATTACTGACTACGTCACGCCAGATCCGTGGCAGGCGTTCTTTGGTCAGAAACGCTATGGCGCAGACATTTACGATATTTACGGTCAGGTTATTGAAGGTCAGGGGCGTCTGACAGCTCTGCGTTTCGGTGGCGATGGTGATGAGCTGAAACGTGGTGGTAAACCGCCGGTCAATCACGTCAATATTGTCGTGCAGCAGGCGCTGCCGGTAACGCTCAACGAACAGGGCGAAGGCTCGGTTACACTGCCGATTGGCGATTTTAACGGTGAATTGCGCGTCATGGCGCAAGCCTGGACGGCAGATGACTTCGGTAGCAACGAAAGTAAAGTGATAGTTGCCGCACCGGTGATTGCTGAACTGAACATGCCGCGCTTTATGGCGAGTGGCGATACCTCGCGTCTGACGCTGGATATCACTAATCTTACCGATAAACCGCAAAAACTGAACGTTGCCCTGACCGCCAGTGGTTTGCTTGAACTGGTCAGCGATTCACCCGCAGCCGTTGAATTAGCGCCAGGTGTGCGTACTACGCTGTTTATCCCGGTGCGAGCATTGCCGGGTTATGGCGATGGAGAAATTCAGGCCACCATTAGCGGGTTAGCGTTACCGGGTGAAACCGTTGCCGATCAGCATAAGCAGTGGAAAATCGGCGTCCGTCCGGCGTTCCCGGCACAAACGGTTAATTACGGTACGGCGTTACAGCCTGGTGAGACATGGGCGATTCCGGCGGATGGATTGCAAAACTTCTCGCCTGTTACGCTGGAAGGGCAATTGTTGTTGAGCGGCAAACCACCGCTGAACATCGCACGTTATATCAAAGAGTTAAAAGCGTATCCGTACGGCTGTCTTGAGCAAACCGCCAGCGGCCTGTTTCCGTCACTTTATACCAACGCAGCCCAACTGCAGGCGTTGGGCATCAAAGGCGACAGTGATGAGAAACGCCGTGCATCGGTCGATATCGGCATTTCCCGTTTGCTGCAAATGCAACGTGATAACGGCGGCTTTGCGCTGTGGGATAAAAACGGTGACGAAGAGTACTGGCTGACGGCTTACGTGATGGATTTCCTGGTCCGCGCAGGCGAACAGGGTTACAGCGTGCCGACAGACGCCATTAACCGGGGTAATGAGCGTCTGCTGCGCTATTTACAAGATCCGGGCATGATGTCGATCCCGTACGCGGATAATCTCAAAGCCAGTAAATTCGCCGTACAGTCTTACGCTGCGCTGGTGTTGGCCCGTCAGCAAAAGGCTCCGCTGGGTGCGCTGCGTGAAATCTGGGAGCATCGTGCAGATGCCGCTTCTGGTTTACCGCTGCTGCAACTTGGCGTTGCGCTGAAAACCATGGGTGATGCGACGCGTGGTGAAGAAGCGATTGCGCTGGCGCTGAAAACGCCGCGTAATAGTGATGAGCGGATATGGCTGGGTGATTACGGTAGTTCACTGCGCGACAACGCGTTAATGCTCTCCTTGCTGGAAGAAAATAAACTGCTACCCGATGAGCAGTACACTTTGCTGAACACACTTTCGCAGCAGGCGTTTGGTGAACGCTGGCTATCGACGCAGGAAAGTAACGCGTTGTTCCTGGCTGCCCGTACGATTCAGGATTTACCCGGTAAATGGCAGGCGCAAACCTCTTTCTCAGCTGAGCAGCTGACAGGCGAGAAAGCGCAAAACAGCAATCTGAATAGCGATCAACTTGTCACCTTGCAGGTGAGCAACAGTGGCGATCAGCCGTTATGGTTGCGTATGGATGCCAGCGGTTATCCGCAATCCGCACCTTTACCGGCGAACAATGTGCTGCAAATCGAGCGTCATATTCTTGGTACTGATGGTAAGAGCAAATCGCTGGACTCGTTACGTAGCGGCGATCTGGTGCTGGTGTGGTTGCAGGTAAAAGCCAGTAACAGCGTGCCGGATGCGTTAGTCGTGGATCTGCTGCCTGCGGGTCTGGAACTGGAAAACCAGAATCTGGCGAACGGTAGCGCCAGCCTGGAGCAAAGTGGTGGCGAAGTGCAGAACTTACTGAACCAGATGCAGCAGGCGAGCATTAAGCACATTGAGTTCCGTGACGATCGCTTTGTGGCGGCGGTTGCCGTTGATGAATACCAACCGGTAACGCTGGTGTATCTGGCGCGGGCGGTGACGCCGGGAACGTATCAGGTACCGCAACCGATGGTGGAATCAATGTATGTTCCCCAATGGCGGGCGACCGGCGCGGCTGAAGATCTGCTGATTGTCAGACCGTAAATGCCTCGCTTGTTAACCAAACGCGGCTGCTGGATAACGTTGGCAGCCGCGCCCTTTCTCCTTTTTCTTGCAGCGTGGGGAGCAGATAAACTCTGGCCTCTACCGCTGCATGAAGTCAATCCCGCACGAGTGGTCGTGGCGCAGGATGGTACGCCGCTCTGGCGCTTCGCCGATGCTGACGGCATCTGGCGTTATCCGGTAACAATCGAAGATGTTTCTCCACGTTACCTTGAAGCGCTGATCAATTATGAAGATCGCTGGTTCTGGAAGCATCCGGGGGTGAATCCATTCTCGGTGGCGCGCGCAGCATGGCAAGATCTCACTTCGGGACGGGTTATTTCCGGTGGCAGCACGCTCACTATGCAGGTTGCTCGTCTGCTTGATCCTCACCCCAAAACATTTGGCGGCAAAATTCGCCAGCTCTGGCGCGCGTTGCAACTGGAATGGCATCTGTCTAAGCGTGAAATTCTGACCTTGTATCTTAACCGCGCTCCGTTTGGCGGTACGTTGCAGGGGATCGGTGCGGCAAGTTGGGCTTATCTCGGAAAATCGCCTGCGAATTTAAGCTATTCCGAGGCGGCAATGCTGGCGGTTTTGCCGCAAGCGCCCAGCCGTCTTCGCCCGGATCGTTGGCCGGAGCGTGCCGAAGCCGCGCGTAATAAAGTGCTCGAACGGATGGCCGTGCAAGGTGTGTGGTCCCGTGAGCAGGTAAAAGAGTCAAGGGAAGAACCCATCTGGCTGGCCCCCCGACAAATGCCGCAACTGGCACCGCTGTTTTCGCGCATGATGCTCGGTAAAAGCAAAAGCGACAAAATCACTACTACGTTGGATGCCGGTCTTCAACGACGTCTGGAAGAACTGGCGCAAAACTGGAAAGGGCGGTTGCCACCGCGCAGCTCACTGGCGATGATCGTGGTTGATCATACCGATATGCGTGTTCGCGGCTGGGTGGGATCGGTTGATCTCAACGATGATTCACGCTTTGGTCATGTTGATATGGTCAATTCGATCCGATCGCCAGGATCAGTGCTCAAACCGTTTGTTTATGGTCTGGCGCTGGATGAAGGCTTGATCCACCCGGCATCACTGCTGCAAGACGTCCCCCGGCGCACCGGTGATTATCGACCAGGTAACTTTGATAGCGGTTTTCATGGCCCGATCAGCATGAGCGAGGCGCTGGTGCGCTCGCTGAACTTACCTGCTGTGCAGGTGCTGGAAGCCTATGGACCGAAACGGTTTGCGGCAAAGTTACGCAATGTTGGATTGCCGTTATATTTGTCCAACGGTGCTGCGCCGAATCTTTCACTCATTCTCGGCGGCGCTGGTGCAAAACTGGAAGATATGGCGGCAGCGTATACCGCGTTTGCTCGCCACGGCAAGGCAGGCAAATTGCGCTTACAGCCTGACGATCCGCTGCTTGAACGGCCTTTAATGTCGTCGGGGGCGGCGTGGATCATTCGCCGGATTATGGCTGATGAAGCGCAACCCTTGCCGGATAGTGCCTTGCCGCGCGTCGCCCCACTGGCATGGAAAACGGGCACCAGCTATGGCTATCGTGACGCCTGGGCGATTGGGGTTAACGCTCGCTATGTCATTGGGATCTGGACTGGCAGACCGGACGGCACGCCCGTTGTTGGTCAGTTTGGCTTTGCCAGTGCCGTACCATTGTTGAATCAGGTCAATAATATCTTACTGTCGCGCAGTGCGAATCTGCCGGAAGACCCGCGCCCGAACTCAGTCACTCGTGGCGTTATCTGCTGGCCGGGCGGACAGTCTTTGCCGGAAGGTGACGGTAACTGTCGCCGCCGCCTGGCAACCTGGCTGCTGGACGGGAGTCAGCCGCCAACTCTATTACTGCCGGAGCAGGAAGGCATTAATGGCATTCGTTTCCCCATCTGGCTGGATGAAAATGGCAAACGTGTTGCCGCTGATTGCCCGCAAGCGCGACAAGAAATGATAAATGTCTGGCCGCTACCGCTGGAACCCTGGCTGCCCGCATCAGAACGTCGCGCTGTGCGCTTACCACCGGCCTCGACAAGTTGCCCGCCATACGGTCACGATGCCCAGCTCCCGCTGCAGCTGACAGGCGTTCGCGATGGCGCGATTATTAAACGTTTACCGGGCGCAGCGGAAGCGACTTTGCCGTTGCAATCAAGTGGAGGGGCAGGTGAACGCTGGTGGTTTCTGAATGGCGAACCGTTAACTGAACGCGGGCGCAACGTGACCCTGCATTTGACGGATAAAGGTGATTATCAATTGCTGGTGATGGATGACGTGGGGCAAATCGCGACAGTGAAATTTGTCATGCAATAGTCTGTTTTGTCCCTGATTGTTGCTAAAACTCATTTTATTTTAAAAAAATGTTACCTTCATCAATAGTCAACGGCCCTGTTGCTCATTATAATCCGCGCCATCTCGTACGCTGGTACAGACAACAACAGAACAATTTACAGAGGTAAAAATGGCTATTGAACGTACTTTTTCCATCATCAAACCGAACGCGGTAGCAAAAAACGTCATTGGTAATATCTTTGCGCGCTTTGAAGCTGCAGGGTTCAAAATTGTTGGCACCAAAATGCTGCACCTGACGTTGAACAGGCACGTGGCTTTTATGCTGAACACGATGGAAAACCGTTCTTTGATGGTCTGGTTGAATTCATGACCTCTGGCCCGATCGTGGTTTCCGTGCTGGAAGGTGAAAACGCCGTTCAGCGTCACCGCGATCTGCTGGGCGCGACCAATCCGGCAAACGCACTGGCTGGTACTCTGCGCGCTGATTACGCTGACAGCCTGACCGAAAACGGTACCCACGGTTCTGATTCCGTCGAATCTGCCGCTCGCGAAATCGCTTATTTCTTTGGCGAAGGCGAAGTGTGCCCGCGCACCCGTTAATAATTTCGTAAATGCCGCGTGCAAACGTGGCATCCGTGCGCCAGAATTTGTACAATGCAGCGCCCCCGGACGAGCAGCCGCTCACCGGGGCGTTTCTTTTTTCAACCCTCCAGGGGCCATAACGTGTAATAACGAGGCCGGAATAGCATATGTCTGAACAATTAGTCACACCTGAAAACGTCACCACGAAAGATGGAAAAATCAACCTGCTGGATCTCAACCGTCAGCAGATGCGGGAGTTTTTTAAAGATTTAGGTGAAAAACCCTTCCGCGCCGATCAGGTGATGAAGTGGATGTATCACTATTGCTGCGACAACTTTGATGAGATGACCGACATCAACAAAGTGTTGCGCGGCAAACTGAAAGAGGTGGCGGAAATCCGCGCACCGGAAGTGGTTGAAGAACAGCGTTCATCTGACGGCACCATTAAATGGGCGATCGCCGTTGGCGATCAGCGCGTCGAAACGGTGTATATCCCGGAAGACGACCGTGCCACGCTCTGCGTCTCTTCGCAGGTGGGGTGTGCGCTGGAGTGTAAATTCTGTTCCACCGCCCAGCAGGGCTTTAACCGCAACCTGCGGGTGTCGGAAATTATCGGCCAGGTGTGGCGTGCGGCGAAAATCGTCGGCGCAGCAAAAGTCACCGGTCAGCGTCCGATCACTAACGTAGTGATGATGGGCATGGGCGAGCCGCTGCTCAACCTGAACAACGTCGTTCCGGCGATGGAAATCATGCTTGATGATTTCGGTTTTGGCCTGTCTAAACGTCGCGTCACGCTTTCCACTTCCGGTGTAGTTCCGGCGCTGGATAAACTGGGCGATATGATCGACGTTGCACTGGCAATTTCCCTGCACGCGCCGAACGACGAAATTCGTGACGAAATTGTGCCGATCAACAAAAAGTACAATATCGAAACGTTCCTTGCTGCGGTGCGCCGTTATCTGGAGAAATCCAACGCCAATCAGGGCCGAGTCACTATTGAATACGTGATGCTTGACCACGTTAACGACGGCACTGAACACGCGCACCAACTGGCGGAACTGCTGAAAGATACGCCGTGTAAGATCAACCTGATCCCGTGGAACCCGTTCCCGGGTGCGCCGTATGGACGCAGCTCGAACAGCCGTATCGACCGTTTCTCAAAAGTGCTGATGAGCTACGGTTTCACCACTATTGTGCGTAAAACTCGTGGTGATGATATCGATGCTGCCTGTGGTCAGTTGGCGGGCGATGTTATCGACCGTACGAAACGTACCCTGCGTAAACGGATGCAGGGTGAAGCCATCGACATTAAAGCGGTCTGATAGCCATTACGCCACGGTTACTTTATGTACCGTGGCGTAATGTTTTATGAATGAAGTATTAAGTTGCAATTGTCTGGTCAATATTAACGGTGCGTTTTTGCTGACTTTAAGGCAGTATGTAACGATGCAACAGTAAGTTAGCCTTAGTGAATGTGGGCTTTGTCACGAGCACACAGACGGTCTTATACTGTATGATAACGGTTAACTTAACGGATGTTTCGCGGTGTGGGTGAGCATGATGGTTCACCGGCATCTCAATTCTCATTTAAACGTACCTGCAGCGAATGAATACTGAAGCCACGCACGACCAAAATGAAGCACTTACTACCGGCGCTCGCCTGCGTAATGCTCGCGAACAACTAGGACTTAGTCAGCAGGCCGTTGCCGAGCGACTTTGCCTGAAGGTTTCCACGGTACGCGACATTGAAGAAGATAAGGCACCCGCCGATCTTGCTTCAACATTCCTGCGCGGATATATCCGCTCTTATGCGCGTCTGGTACATATTCCAGAAGAAGAACTGCTGCCAGGGCTGGAAAAGCAGGCTCCACTTCGGGCTGCAAAAGTTGCGCCGATGCAGAGTTTTTCCCTCGGTAAACGCCGCAAAAAACGCGACGGCTGGCTGATGACCTTCACTTGGCTGGTGTTGTTTGTGGTTATCGGCCTGAGCGGTGCCTGGTGGTGGCAAGACCACAAAGCTCAGCAGGAAGAGATCACCACTATGGCCGATCAATCTTCGGCGGAACTGAGCAGTAATAGCGAGCAGGGGCAGAGTGTTCCGTTAAATACGTCGACAACTACAGACCCGGCTACAACGTCCACGCCGCCAGCGTCTGTGGATACTACCGCAACCAACACGCAAACACCTGCCGTAACTGCGCCAGCACCAGCTGTTGATCCGCAACAGAATGCGGTTGTTTCGCCTTCGCAGGCAAATGTTGATACCGCCGCGACCCCGGCACCAACGGCAGCAACAACGCCAGATGGTGCTGCGCCGTTGCCAACCGATCAGGCTGGCGTGACCACGCCGGTGGCTGATCCGAATGCGCTGGTGATGAACTTTACTGCCGATTGCTGGCTGGAGGTCACTGATGCTACCGGTAAAAAATTGTTTAGCGGTATGCAGCGTAAAGACGGTAATTTGAACTTAACCGGCCAGGCACCGTACAAACTGAAAATTGGTGCGCCAGCCGCAGTACAGATCCAGTATCAAGGGAAACCTGTCGATCTGAGTCGTTTTATCAGAACTAACCAGGTTGCGCGTCTGACCCTCAATGCCGAACAATCACCGGCGCAGTAACAGACGGGTAACGCGGGAGATTTTTCATGCATAACCAGGCTCCAATTCAACGTAGAAAATCAACACGTATTTACGTTGGGAATGTGCCGATTGGCGATGGTGCTCCCATCGCCGTACAGTCCATGACCAATACGCGTACGACAGACGTCGAAGCAACGGTCAATCAAATCAAGGCGCTGGAACGCGTTGGCGCTGATATCGTCCGTGT
>PPYF01349782.1_pt1 | contig 16323 bp, 8 predicted proteins | sample 1559871 | NCBI WGS metagenome assembly PPYF01 (sample SAMN08240021, study PRJNA423297) | Human gut metagenome, whole genome shotgun sequencing project.
GTTACCGAGAGCGGGGATGAGTGGGGAGCTAAGGTGGGAGGAACCCAGGGGGCTTTTTCCGGGATGATGAATGCTTATTCCCTTTCCGGTTCCCTGGGGGGGATGGTGCCGGGGAGCATGCAGTCTTCCAACAGGTTGAGGGATTCCCTGCTGGCTAATTTCATGGGTTTTGGAAAGAGATGAGCGTTTCTCCCATGCAGCAGGCTTTTTTTCTGATGGAAGCCCAGCGCCCAGGCTGGTTCCGGGAGACCGTTTCCCTGGCGGACGCGGGAGGAGGGATCGTGTGGTGCTGCCCTTCGTTGTTTTTTGCGGGGGTGCCGGATCCGGAGTCTCCCAGGACATTGATTGTTCTTTTTGCCCACGGCCGCATGGAGGCCGTCAGGGAGCTGGCTTGTCTGGTGCAGGGGCGTTTTGACCGGGCAAGGTGGCAGCGCTGCATCCGCGGGCGCGAGGACTGGAAGGAGATTTCCATCACCAGGTTTTTAAGTTTTAACCGTTTCAAGATGAAAGAAGATGAGTGATTTACAGCAACCCATGTACGGAGGAGCCCGGATGAATGCGGCTTCCTCCACCCCTGCCCCGGTCCAGATGCCGGATGTTTCTTCCAAGCCCGTTCAGAGGGCGCTGCAGAATGCCCAGGAGTTTGTGTCTGATGTTGCCCACCAGTACCAGCGCATGAAGGATTTCGGCGAGCAGACGCGGCTGGAAGGCCGGATGAATGATTTGGCCAGCGAGTTTGAGCAGGAGATGACCCGGAGATTGGGGTTTGCCCGCGGTCATGAGCTGTCTTTTTACGATCGTGACGGGAGGCTGAAAGAGAGCGCCCTGAATACGTTTGTACGGAATTACGAAGGGAAGTTCCGCGGATTGAAGGGGAGTTTTGTTTCCCAGGAGGAGGCCGCCAGGTTCGGAGCCAGACAGCAGGATGTGATGCGCCGACTCCAGGGGCGGGCTTCCGAGCTGGTTCTTAAGGGACAGATTCAGGAGTCCAGACAGGCTTTTGAAGAGGGGTTGAAGGGGGATTTGCTGCGGAGGGATTACCAGGGAGCCACCCGTAGGCGCATTCAGGCTTACGAGGCCGGCATTATTTCTGAGAATGGAATGAACAACGGTATTCTGGAAGATACACGGAACGGCCTTTTGGACGAATACGAGCAGGATATGCTGATTAACCCCAGTGTTGCTTTTACGAAGCTTGGGGACGGCTATTTTGATGCTCTGGGCGCAGGAGATGTTTTAAAGCTGAAGGAGAAGACCAGAAGGTTTTTACGTTCCGCGAATCGCTCCGAAGGTGAAGATGGAGCGCCCGGTTACAGAAAGGGTTCTCTTTGGCCGAAAGCTTCCCTCCGTTACGGAGCCACGGAGCAGGAGTACGACTGGGTGGAGCATTATAACCGGACCGGCAGTTACAGGAAATACGCCCCTTCCATTAAGTTTGCCTTCCGGGAGGATTTACGGAATCTGCCCCCCGCCAATTCCGGCGAAGAAAGAACAAGGTACGTCAATGACATGTTGAAGAAGTGGGGGCAGTATGGACAGGTTCTTGGAGATGAAAGGAAGTTGCGCCTGTTTGTGGAAGACCGGATTGACGCCATGGGGAGCCCCAATACGAACCGGAATAATATAGAGGCCGTTTTGAAGGCCATGCCGGATCATGTATATATCCCTTATTTTTCTTACCAGGTAGCTAATGCTTACAAGAGTGGTGACCAGGAGCAGATTAAGAAGGAAGAGAATACGCGGGATGAGGTGGAGGCAGATATTTTGTATAAGACGGAACTTTCCATGACAGAGTGGAGACAGGCTCATCCTAATGCCACACTTGCCCAAGATCTTGCGCAGATCCATAAATTCACCGCTTTTCATGCCGGGAACAGGTTTGCCTATCGGCCTATTACCGAAGAAGACAAAAAAAGATCTGACGAGAGCCGCATGAAGAAGGCGCTGGAGTCCATGCCTTTGTATTCTTTTGAGCAACAGGAAGAGTTGAACGTGTCTCCAGAAGAGAGGGAGGCCCAGCAGAAGAAGGCGGCACAATATATTAAGGGCCAAAGACCTTATTTGCCTTCCCCTCTTGAGAACCACCCTGTTTCTTTTGTCCGGCATGGTACGTCCGGAGCGTATGTTTCCAAGCAGGCTTATGAGGCTATCAAGGCTAAGTTTGGGAATAGGCCTTTTGCCCGCATTTCTCTGGGACGCAACGGAGCTTTTCTAAAGGTTCCCGTGGTCGGGGTTTATGAGGGGACCCCGCGGGGCGTTGAGGTTTCAGGACCGCTTTATGAACGCATGGCGTTAAGGTTTCCCGGTGAACAGGCCAGCGGGAATGTCAGCATTTACGACGGGAAGGATGAACCGGAAGCGCCGAAAGATGGATACGGACCAGGCCTGCTGCCTCCTTTGCCGGGTGGGGACGATACTTACACGCAGGTGAACGATATTGGCGATTCCGCTCTTTTACCTCTTAATCAATAGTTTTAGCACAATAATATATGTTTGCACAGGATGTTTTTGAAAGGTTGGGGCTGTCCCAAGATACGGATTTATTGAACGATCTCCAGAAAGAGGCGTTGTTAGAGCCAACGGAAGCGGCGCAGAGTCCCTATATGGATGACCCGGCATATGCCGGTTTTGAGACTTTGCGCGGTTTGTTTGGTTCCAACCATGGAGATAATCCCTCCATGTATTGGCTGGCACAGGGAGAAGAGATGCCTGAATTTGCCACCGTGGCGGACGCACAGGCTGCCGTCTGGAAGGATTTCCAGAAAAAGGCCCGTGCTTATCAGGCAGAGCAGGAGCGACAGCAACAGGCACGGGAGGCATTGGCTGCTACGATTGATCCCTTCATTGACCGGTACGTGCGCGGGGACGCTGTGGTTCCCTCCCCTGAACAAGTAATGATGATGCAGGAGGCAGGCATTTCCTGGGAGAGTGTCAGACGAGCCCGAAGAGGGATGGAACTTGTCCGGGAATATGACGCGCAGGGCACCCTGTACGACGACAGGATCATCAATAATCTGGCGGAACAGGTGGGAGATGATGAGTTGGCACGGCGCATTGTGCTGAATATGTTTTATAATGACGCCAGGAAGTACGCCAAGGATAAGCACGGTGACGAGTGGACCGGGATTGACTGGATAGATAAGGCAGCCCAGGGGGTAACGGGGATGGTACGCACCGGGGGCGTGAAGGGATGGCGGACAGGTCAGAAGGCCTGGCGGAATTTACAGGTAATGGGAGAGGTGGATGCCGTTACGAATGCAGCTAAGCGTCTGCCGGAGTTGATTGCTTCCGGAATGGATGTGGATGAAGCACGCGCTCAGATTGAGAAGGATGCCACTTTTCTTGAGATACGACGCCGCTGGGCTGCCGATCTGGTTCAAACCATGGAAGCCGGGGAGAAGGAATATTTGGAAGGTGAGGACCGCCATTTGGTTGGCCGCATTGGTTCGCAGCTTGGTTCCATTATCGGAGATACGGCTCCCTGGTTCATTCCTGCCATTGGTCCTGCTATCGGAGCTTCCTCCGCCATGCAATCCCGCAGAGATGAGGGGGTGAGCATTGGGTTAACTATGGAGGAAACGGAGAAGAGGGCCATGATGTTCGGCCAGGCAGATGCTCTGGAAGAGATGATTGCTTTTTCCCCCATCGGGCGGTTGACGCCCGGATATAAGTGGTTGAAGAAGGCGCTTGGCGGTGGGAAGGCCGCCGGGAAGCTGGCCCCGTGGCGGGCTCGATGGATGGCGAGTCCGAAGGCCCAGTACGCTATTCAAGGGCTTTCCGGCGCTGCGGAAGAGGCCATTCTTGAGCCTACAGCCGGGTATTTGATGCGTACTGTACAGAGCATGAATCTGACGGACGAACGCGGAAAACAGACTTTCCGTCAGTATTTGGACGATATGGGGCAGATGATGCACGGAGAACAGGGGCTTGCCCTGCTGGCATTTACGTTTGGGATGTCCGGCTTTAATTATCCTCAAATCAAAAAGGCAGCCCAGGAGTTCGGTCTTTCTCTGCAACATTACAAGGAACTGGGAGGCACGGCCCAGGGGTATCTGGAGGCCAGGGAGGAAAAGACCGCCGAAGGTTTTTTGAATAAGGCCCTTGCCAATTTGCATGATTCCTGGATGGAGGATCCGCAGGCTTCCCAGGAGCGGGCGAGCGCGGCTGCCGGAGAACGCCTTTCCGGGGAACGCATTGAGTCTTTGAGGGAGCTGGACGCGTGGCGGGCTGCCGAGGATGCCGGCATGGTGCCGCGGGTGGAGCCGGCGGAACAGGAGGGGATGTTCCGGGTGTATGCTCCAGCGCGCAGCACGAAAGCGCCGCGGGAGGATGCTTCCGTCTCCAGAGAGGGGCAGGAAGAGAACGCCCCTTCTTACACGCTGATGGACGGCGAGCAGATGACGGCTTATTTACAGGCGTTTGTGAGCGAGCAGGTGGAGAGTGACATCCTCTACACGCAGCATTTGCTGGCCGGGGACGTGACGGTGAGCCAGGCCCTGGCCCAGGGGCGTTTTGACGCGGCGGAGGTGATTACGCGCACAGTGACGGATGAACAGACAGGGGCCGAACGGGTGGTGATTGCCCCGGAGACGCTGGGGCAGATGAAGGCCCGCGCGGATATGGCGATGGCCGCTATCCGCGCCCTGGAGGCGGAGGGTGTGAGTTATGAGGATGCCGCCGCCCGCATGGATGCCTCGTTGAGCGAGCATATTCCGCTGGGAACTCTTGTGAAGACATGGGAGGAAGCCCAGGAACGCATCAGGACGGAACAGGCCCGCACCCCAGAGTTCAAGGTTCCGGCCATGGATGCCCCGTTTTCCAACGCTTATGTGACGAAGGTCCGCCGGGGAGATACGTTCCGCCGGGTGTTGAGGTATGCCCGCGGGAATGCGACGGTGGAGGATTTGATGGAGGAAACGATGGAACAGGCTGTCATCTCCTGGCAGGCGGAGCAGGGTTTGACCTGGGGCGAGTTCGGCGCGATGCTCCAGGAGGCGCAGAAGTCCATCAATGATTTGTTCCCGGAGGCGCGGGGGGAGGAGATGCAGTTTATTCACCTGGACGCCGGGAAGCCGGTGACGGGTCATGACGCGATTGAGGCTTTTTCCAAGATCGGGCGTTCCCGCTGGCTGGCGGACGCGATGAATCATCCTTCCCTGCCCTCCTGGCTGCGGAAGCTGCTGAATCATCTGGTGAAGTTCCTGGGGGCTTTCAAGGCGCGCGTGGAGCTGGGCGAGATGGTGCGCCAGGCGGAGGAACAGGGCGTGTTTACCCTGCCGGTTAGGCAGGCTCTGGCGGTGATGCTGGATGCGGGGAATGCCCTGTACCGGGACCAGCAGGGGGATTTGATTGCCCTGACTATGGAACGGGCCAAGGCGCAGGCGGACCTGGATGCCGCCCTGGGCCGCGGTGTCGCCACGGAACAGGAGACGCTGGAAGAGCAGCTTGCCGAACGCAATGCCGCTGATGAACCGGGGCCCGTGGACCGGGCGGAAGAAGAGGCCGACGACGCGAACGCCCAGCAGGCGCGGCGCGAACGCACGGAGGCGGAGGTAGAGATGCTGGGGGAACGGGATGATGACGGCGTGTTTAACGGAGGGGTGAGCATTCGTATTGAGGACGGGGTGCGCCAGGGTTTTATTGACAAGGACCGGCTGACGCTTTGCCCGGATGTTCCCCAGTTCAAGCAAGGGGCCGATGAAAAGACGGGGGTGGTGAACCGGATTGTGGGGGCCTGGCAGCGCAACGCCGCGCCGATTTCCGTGTGGCGCCGGACTGATGGTTCCCTGCAGGTGATTTCCGGCAGGCACCGCCTAGACGCCTGCACGGATGCGGATATTAATTGCACGGTGTATGATGAGGCAGACGGGTTTGATTTGGATTGGGCGCAGACGCATGACGTGGAGAACAATATCCGGGACGGCCAGGCGAGCGCGTTTGAGATTGCCCGCTACGTTCGGGATTCCTCCCTGTCCATGGCGGAGGCCGTGGAGCGCGGGATTGCCAGGAAGGGAGCCTCCCTGAAAGGGGTGGAGCTGGGGCTTTATGCCAGCCAGGAGCTTTTGGATGCGCTGGGCAACGGGCTGGTTTCCCCGGATGACGCCTACCGCGTGGCCCTGGCGTTCCGCAATGATGCCGAGGTGCAGCGTTCCGGGCTGGCCGTGCTGCTGGACGGCGGGAGCTGGCAGGAGGCTTATAATACCATGGCGGCCAAGGCGAACCTGGAAGCGATTGCCCGCCAGAATGCGGCCAACGGCATGGATATGGGCATGGACCTGTTTGGGAATACGGATAATGAAGAGCTTTACAAGCGCATCGGGAAGTACGCGGCGGAGAAGTACCGCGAGCTCGGCAAGGAGCTGACGGCGATTAACGGCGCTTCCCGGAATCCGAAGGTGGCCCGGAAGTATGGCGTGAATGTGAATGACGCGGCGGCGGTGCAGCAGGTGGTGAAGCGGTTGCAGGAGGAACGTTCCCGCTGGAAGAATTTTGCCGTGCATCCCGATTTGCTCAAGGAGGCCAATGACGCCGTGATGGTGGAGCTGGGGTTGAAGACGCAGGCACAGGTGGATCAGGAGAATGGCGTGCTTCCTTTAGAGGCTCCAGAACAGGAGGCGGATTCCGACGATGCGGGGATGTTGCTGCTTTCCCAGGATGTGAACCGGATGCTGGAGGATTTTATAAAACGGGAGGAGGTTCATTTTTCCCTGGCCGGGGAGAATGAAGCATTGCTGGCTCCCAATGGAGAGCCATCCCATCTGACGCCGCAACAATACCGACAAGTAAGGACGCCAGAGTTTAAGCGGTGGTTTGGGGATTGGGAGAAGGTAGCCCGGTTCAAGGCAGCCGTGGAGAAGATTATGTCTATGGAGCCGGTGGCGGCCATTTCCGGCCAAGAGTTCCAGAAGGACGGCATCCCCCTGACCGAAAAGGTGACGAAGTTCTGGAAGGAGCGTTTTAACGGAGTAGCCATTTCTCCCGAACTTGGAGAGGTAAGGCTTGATCTTGAAGGCGTGAAGTCTTCCATTGGACACGGCATCGGTTCATTGAAGTCCGCGGCTTTTGCCTGCGTAGAAGACGTGATCCGGAACGGCGTTGTGTTTGACCGTCAGAAGAATTGGAAAGAACGCGGTTACGATACAGCGGTGATTGCCGCTCCCGTCACGATTAAGGGCGTGGAGTATGTTTGCGAGGTTGTTGTTGAGCAACGTACCAACAGACAGGGATTTTACCTGCATGAGGTGGAGATAAAGAAGAAGCTCGAAGACGTGTTCAAGACCTCCACTGAAGGAGGCACGCCCCAAGCTTCCAGAAGTATATTAGCCCTGCGAGCCGAAGATGTCAAGAGGGAGGAAGAGGGCATGTCCAAGGTGGTGGACGAGAACGGAGAGCCACTGGTGGTGTATCATGGTTCCCCGCATGTTTTTACCGTGTTTGACGTGGAGCGTTCCGGAGAGAATTTTAACCGGAGCCGGGAGGATGGAGGGTTGTTGTTTTTTTCTTCCCTGCCGGAGACGGCGGAAGATGTGCTTCATGATTTAGAGGGCCGTTTTCCGGGGACCGGGTTGGAGAGTGCGCGGCTGTACGCGTGTTTTATGAGGTTGAGGCGTCCGTTTACGCTGGATCTTGGCGATGCTTCACAGCGCCCGTTTTCCGGTGAGGGTGTGCCGGAGAGCGTGAAGGGTTCCCCGATGGCGTGGTATTTGTTTCCTCACGAGTTGAGGAGAGGGTTTGATGAGGGGAATGCTCATGGCGCAGGTTATGACGGTATTGTTTTGAAGGGCAGGAATGCTTATGACGGGAGTCCGGAGGTGTGGGGGATGGCTACGGATTCCCGGCAGGTGAAGAGCGCTGCCGATAACCGCGGGACGTTTGATTCAGAGAATCCGGATATTACGTTTTCTATTATTGGGGAGAAGGCAGAGTCCTTCCAGGAGTACCACAATAACGGCCTGTCCTACACGGATCCGGCGGACGGGAAGCGGAAGGCGATTATTGATTCCCGCGGGGTGCGGTTGAGGAAGGAGCACGTCAGCGTGAGCGAGGGGGGGCATGTGAATGTTTCCCTGGCCGCGGCCCTGGATTTCCCGGAGTTGTTCCGGGCTTACCCGGAGCTGCAGAAGCTGAGGGTGGATTTTTACCGGGACAGCAGGAGCGGCACGGGAGGGTTTACCGATCCGCAGGAGCATTATATTGCCGTGAATGTGGCACGGGGCGGGAAGAACGCGGATGCCGGCATGGTGCTGGATACGATTCTGCACGAGGTACAGCATGTGATTCAGGGGTATGAGGGGTTTGCCCAGGGGGCCGGTCGCATGAGCCGGGATCAGGCGCTTGCTTATCTGGGCGAGAGCATGATCCAGCTGGCGGGCCGGGACGACGCCTGGGCGAAGGAGGCCCTGCCGCGCCTGGAACGGATGAGGCAGGAACTGGAGGCCGGGACGTTGCAGCCAGCGTTTGTGTATGTTTTTTCCCACGGGGAGCAGGAGGCGCGGCTTGCCGGGAGGTTTGAGAAGAATAGCGAGGGCGTGGTGATGAGCGGCCTGAACGGGTTCCGCCTGCTGGACGCTCCGCAGTTTTCGATTCCGCTGACGGGGAATATTACGGAGCTTGGCGGCATTACGTTCGGGGCCGGGAGGTTTGGCCGGATGGCCGACAGGGTTTTGGCTCCGAACGGGGATTGGCTTTACGATGAGATGGTGTTCAGGATGCGGGCCGCCGCGCAGCGGTCCGTGAATAAGCTGAACCTGTATGAGACCGGAGACCGGGAGCGCGGCCTTGAGCTGCTGGCGGAGGCGCAGGAACTGATTGCCACGGTGGAGCGGTTTCTTCCCCATACGTACGGGTTCGGGTTGGAACCTTACAAAATCTGGCTGAATGTGTTTTCCCTGCTTTACGGGAATAGCGGGAAGATGGCGCCGGATGAGGCGCTTTCCAGCGCGTTGAGCGCGATTCCCATGGAGAAGTGGCCGGAGATTATGGCGGGAAGTGTGATGAAGCATTTCTGGGGGTATGTAAAACAGCATGAGACGCTGGGTCCCGTGTGGGAGGGTAAGATGAAGGAGTTTGAGGAAGAGGCGAAATTTACCGAAGCCGGGGAGAAGGCCGCGGAATTGGATAAGCGCCGGTGGGAGTTTTTTATAGCGAATGGCGCGGAGTTCCTGGAGAAGTACGGGCAGGTGAAGGTGTACCGCCTGATTAGCAAGTTCATGGCCCGCGTGGTGGAACAGATTGACCGTTACCGGAAGGACCGGACGCTGGGGCGCATCCGCCGCGTGGCTGCGTCCGTGGCTCCGCGGACGAATCCGAAGGGAAAGCCGCTGCGCGGGAAGATGGACGCGGAGAGTTACCGGAGGCTGGAGAGGTGCTTGCGCCTGCTGGAGATGACCGAGAGCCAGTACGATGAGTTTTTCCAGAAGAATTTTCCGGAGGATGCCGAAGAGGGGAAGAGGTGGGAGGATCTGGCCCCGGATGCGCTGGTGCTGGTGACGCTGCCCGACGCGGAAGGGAGGCTGGAAGAGGTGGCCGTAACGCAGCGGGAGTTTGAGGTTTACGCCTGTTATGAACGGATGGACGTGAATACCGCGGAGAAGTGCGGCGCGACCCTTGGAGAATTGATTGCCACGACCCGCCATGCCTGGGAGAACGCAGCGGAGAAGAAGAAGATGGAGGTTGCCGCCATGGCCGCCCCACTGCTGCAGGCCACCGGGAATTTGGATGATAACAGGATGGCAACGTTCCGCCGGAAAGCGAGGCTGCGGGCTTTGCCGAAGAAGCCCCTTTCCCTGTTTGATTATCTGATGAATTTTAATCAGTATATGCAGGCGCTTTCTTCCGTGGGGCCGTTTGCCGGGATTGCCCGCCAGTTTGAGGAACGGGCGGCGCGGTTTAATGTGCAGCGGCAGGCGAGCGAGAAGGAGATGCTGCGTTTTGTGCACAATACCGTAGCGGAGATTGCGGGGTCCGCGGACCGGTATGATATTGCCGAGTGGATTTATGAGGGGCGCATGAAGCAGGATACGGGGATTTCCGTTGTGGAGCGGGAACCGGATTGGAACAGGAAGGCCAACGCCCTGTACCGGGAACGCCTTCTTCATTTGCTGCGCCGGAAGGTGAAGTCTCACGGGCTGGAAGCGGTGCAGCTTTATTTGAGGGAGTTTAAGCTTTCCGAGGATTTGAAGAAGGAGGTGAACGCCCTGTTCGGGCACCGCCGCAAGGAGATTTCCGCCAAGCAGGCGAAGAAGGCATTGGAGCACATGGAGCGCGTGTTTACGCAGAAGGAGTGGGAGCGGTACGGGGACCAGAAGGTTTTTGTGAGGGAGCGGGCGGAGATGCTGCGTTCCAGGACGAAGTATGCCAAGGAGGGGTATCAGCCGAAGAGTTTCCGGCTGGATGGCCTGTCCCGGATGGAGGCGGCGTATCTGGTGCTGTTGTCCGAGCAAGCGGATTATACCGAGGCCCTGGCGGAACGCGGGTTTGACGCGGAGGTGATGGACCGGCTGCGCGGGTTTGCCGGGGATGAGGTGATGCGGTTTGCGTATGCTTTACGGGAGAAGCTGAATGAGCGAAGCGGACAGGTGCAGGAGATGACCGAGAGGCGCTACGGCACGCCGTTTCCGCTGACGGAGAATTATTTCCGGGCGTTTTTCGATGTGACGATGGAGGCGATTGATAAGTCGATTGCCGATGCGGCGTCTTACGGGGAAGCGGCCACGGGCGGGAAGTTCGGGTTGATTCACGCCCGCCGGAAGCATCAGGCTCACCTGGATTTGGAGATGGATGTTTGCACGGCGTTTATGGCGGCCATGACCGAGCAGGATCTTTACCTGTACGGCTCCGAGATCAGCCGTGATTTGCGGGCTTTGCTGAATTTCAAGGGCGAGGACGGCGAGGCGGGCCGGAGCCTGGAGGTGCTGCTGGGGCGGGATGCCGTGGGCAAGCTGATGGCCTGGGCGGATGCGTTTGACCGCGCCGGGGCGGAGAGTATTCGCGGGCACCTGGATATGAACCGCCTGATGAACCGGCTTTCCGGCGCGGCGGCGCGGGTGCTGCTGGCCGGGCGCGTGGGGACGCTGACCAAGCAGGTGACGACGGTGATTAACGCGATGTATGCTTCCGACGAGATTGGCCTTGACGAGTGGCTGGGGGCCGTCCGCCGGTATCACGCCGGGAAGCTGGTGAAGCCTGTACGCGAGATAGAGGCCCTGCCGGAGCTGGACAGCCGCGACAAGACGCGGTTCAGCGCCACGCTGGCTGCCATGGGGGCCGATGAGGCCGGGCGCCGGGTGTCCCGCCTGGAACGCTGGAACCGGGAGGGGATGGATTTGCTGGAACGGGTGGATATGAAGGGGAATGCGATTTCCGCGGCTATTTTGTACGATGCGGTTTACCGGAAGATGAAGCGTGAGACGCCGGACGCTGCGGAGGCCGAGCTTGACGCGGCCGCCATGGCGGAGGTGCGGCGCTCCCTGTCCCGCAAGGGTCAACCGATGACGCAGTTGCAGAAGTCCCTGGCCGCGCAGCACCGGACCTGGATGCAGGCGGGGATGTTGTTCCTGGGCGGCGAGTCGATCAATACGATGAGCAATGTGTTTTCCCTGGCCCGCAGCGGGCAATGGGGGAAGGCCGGGTTGATGTGGGTTTCTCACGGGGTGGTGCTGGCCCTTCTGAATGGGCTGCTTAATTTCATGACCGATGACGAGAAGCGCCGCCGGAAGCGGGAGTGGTGGCACGCCCTGTTTGATGTGGTGATGGGGCCCGTGATGGGGCTCCCTGTCGTGAGCGGGCTGGCTGGCGAGGGGGTGAGGCAGCTTGCGAAGCTGTGCGGGTATCATGCTTTTATGCCGGGGAATAATTTGCTGGTGCCTTTTTCCAATGCGGCGGATATCGGGAAGGCGTTTTCCAACGCCTGGAAGGTGTTTGACGGCAAGGAACGGCCTTGGGAGGATGACGCCCTTTCTTTCCACGAGCTTTTACGTACTGCGGCGGCGGGGACGGTGGCGTTTTCTCCGCGGACGACCAAGGGGGGCGCCGCTGCGGTAGGGGCTGCCCTGACGATGGCAGCGTTGCTGAATGTGACAGAGTTTGCCCTTAAAACAGTCCGCAGCGTTCAGGAGAACGGAGCGGATTGGGATAAGTGGGTTGGGAACCGGAAGTAGTTAAAGTATCTTATCCAGTATATACAAGTGCGACTATTTAAGGATAGTGTCTGCTTTAACAACTTTTTCTTTTGCTTGCTTCTCCAAATTTGGAACTGCTCTAAACATAGAAGCAAGCTCTTTTGCATCTTCAATTGACATTCTAATTGAAAATTTGCCTGTCCCTGGATCATTAAAAAACAACTGAACATGGGAACTTGTTTTTCCAAGCACATCTATCATAGATTTAGATTCATTCAACATGGATATAAAATAAATATCAAACGAATACTTTCTTGGATTTTTTTCTAATGGAGCATAGTAAGAGGCAACAAATTTATTTGTTGCTAATTCACTATCTTCCACTATATCGGCCCATTTTGCGCATTTTTCTAAACTTTTTGCTATATTGATTGCATCTTTGTTTGAAAAATATTGTGTAACAAATCTAGGATAAATATTTTTTTTAATTTTATCTTTTGGAAGTATAAAAATCACCAATCTATGCCATTCATCACTTGAGACATGCAAGTGTATTTTAAAATCACATTCGTTCAAAAAATGTATATTTAATATTTTGTCACTTTTTACAGAACATTCGGTTCGAGCAAATGAGACTCCCGAAATAAATACCCACACCGCAAATATCACATATAGAATCTTCATAGAATGGAATATTTACTAGCTCCTCCACAAATCTTGCAATTCACACCGCTGGGCGTATCGCTGGCTCGCCCTTTGCAAGCCCGGTAGTACCGGCAGTTTTTGTTATGGGTCTTACCCGTTGAGCTGATCCAGTACGCTTTTTCTTCCGCTGTTGGCTTGGCCGCTGGTTTCCGGTGGTAGTGGTATTCCCCTGTTTTGCGGTTGTAGTGACCACCGTTGGCATCCAGGCCGCCAGGGTGCGCGCCTGAGAATGAAGTGAGGGAAATAACAGCCAAAATGAGAGAGAATAGTTTCATGCGAATTCATAATACCATGAAATATAGAGAGTTGTAAATAATTTGCTTAACTCTTTCAAAAGCATTATGAAAGGATTATTTCCAACATTTATTTACATTTTTCACCTGTAGTTTATCGTTGTTTGTTAGAGGGGGCCGTGGTATCGCCTTTTCCGTGAGGTTGCTGTTTTTCTTTTTAGCCAGCATTTGCATTTCTTATGGTGAAAGCTTTAGGGGCTTTGTCATCAATGTGATTAATGGCGATACAATTACTGTTTTGGAGAAGACTCCAGAACAAAAACAAGCTTACAGAGTTCGTTTGAAGGGAGTTGATGCTCCTGAAAAAGGGCAGTATGGCTACAGCGGGGCTAAATATTTTTTGGAGAAGTTGATATGGGGTGAAATGGTCACGGTTCAATATTCGGGGCGTGACAAGAACGGAGTTATTTTGGGGCTGGTATTGTATGGGGGGACGTTCGTGAATTATGAAATGGTCAAAGAGGGGTGGGCATGAAGCCGGGGATTACATGAAGCAGGTGATCCGGCTGGGACGCGTGTTTGGCGCGGCAGGCGGGATTGCCAGCGGCATGGCGAATAAGACGATTCAGACTGCCGGGCAGTATATGACGCTAGGAGCTGCGTTGATGAACCCGGTGAAGACTGTGGCGGATGTGGTGGATTGACGGTAAAAAGAACCCCTCCACAGTGTTGACGCACCGGGAGGGGTGAAGCTTGTAATCAGATACAGGTGATTATGAGCTTGGGAGTTTGCTAAAAACATCATCTATGGAAGATGACAGGCATCATATTAGCTAGTGAACAAAAAGGAGTCAAGCATCGTCTTTATGTTGACGCCGCCCGTCTGATACGTTATAGGGGATGAACAGTACAGACGGGCGGCGCGTATTACTACATTATTTGAATATCTTCAGGATGAGGAGAAATCCTTGAAGTAGCCAAATGGTAGTTTCAATGCCATTTTCCATAGTTTTATATTTTTAGCAATAGGGGTGTTTACCGCGCATCATTGCCTTTGAACCATTTCGTCAAAAATGTTTGTATGTTCAAAGTTTCGACAGCCATTGCCGAATACGGTAAAGGTGGTTGTCACATACCTTAGGCAAGGCGGTGACAACGAATGAAAGGCTAAAGAAAAAAGGTTATAATTTCAAGAAATTATCGCACAGTTATTTTTAATATATACTATATATTGTAGCATTATTCTAAATTTCAGGGAATATTCCGATTGTCTTGCGTGATTTTTTCTGTCTAGTACTTAGCTTCATGTTCGTCCGACTGGTTGTCAAGTACTTGAGGACTTGATTTTTTGAGGATATAGGAATACCTTGGAGAAATGAAAGGTTTACTGATTGCCATTTGTGCTCTCCTGGGGCTGGCTTTGTTACCGATGCCCTATGGATATTATATGTTCCTGCGGTTGGCTGTGTGTGCTTACGCCATATTTGTGTTTACCCAGGAGCAGAAGAAAGGGGTGTGTTTCGGGAGCGTGTCAGCCGCCGCTATTGCCCTGCTTTACAATCCCATTTTCCGGGTATATCTGGACAAGGAAGTTTGGATGGGCGTGAATGTGGCTACGGCTGTGGTGTTGGTGATTGTATTCACATCAAAAAAAATCTCCTAAAAACAGAGGTTTCCTTTTTAATTATATATCAGCCTTTTTGTCCATGAATTTCTGTATAGGATAACCAATATATGAAAGAATTACTGTGTTTCTTTTGCTTTTTGTTCTGCATCATGGGGCTGCCCATGAGCCTGGTTTTTTATTTCATGGAAGGAAAGACGTTAATTGAGTCTTTAAAAATTTTAATAGGAGCTCCTCTTATGGTATCCGTTCTTTTTTATTGTTTAATGAGGTGGCCGACTGCCACTTTTATTGGTTGCGGAATACTTTTGACGATTGGTTACTCTATTACCGGGGTGAAATGAGACATGGTCATTATTCATCCAATTCGGGGAATACTCCTAACTTATCACAAAATTGGATAATGAGGAGTAAAAAAACAAATACTGAAATAGCAAAAACAATCAGCGACAATCCTTTTTTGATGCAGGATTTTTGTTTCCAAAGATTTACCGCCCAAGCAAAGGCTATCCATGTGAGTCCAAGCCAAAATGGAACCGTGATCAATAGGAAGATAGCCCATCTGAAAAATTCTTTCATGTTATCAATGCATTAAGAACAGCTACGAACAATAAATGTGACGATAGCGCCAATGGCTATCACCAGAAGAAGACAACCTTTTGTTTTAAAGGACATCTTTCTGTGCTGAAACCAGTACTGTCCGGCAGTGCCTTCCGATCCGCATTTTGGGCATGTTAATGGTGCTCGCCTCCAGTCCTCCGTACTGTCAACATTCAGCACAGAGAGGTTGAAGTTGTACCCGCAAGAAGGACAGTAGCCCTGAGTAATATGTTCCGCAACGGTGTACCCCGCAGCTTTATATTCCTTTATCGCGTCATCTACTTCTTTCTTGTTTAGGTGCCAACAATAACATTTTTGCTTATTCACCCTGTCACCCTACTCCACTATTCCATAAAGATAAAGAACAAAAAAGCCCCTGACCCGGAGGCCAAGGGCTGAACAGGAGCACTTTTCTGGAAGACCAGGCTGCCGCCATAGTATGGCGACAAACGAGACGAAACGACTCTGCCCGGACAGAAAAAATGTACAGGATGTGCTCCGGATGGCAAGCTTGATTATAAAACCTGGACATGTATGATGTGCCCGCCGGTTGATCCGGAGCGGCAGGGAATGAGCCCTGACGTCAGTAGAAAGGAATTAACAATGACTTGATCAAATACAGTGACTTGTTGCAACGGCTGATTGAACTTCTGATTGTTCTGCTCAGCTAACAAAAAGGCCCCGGCTGTTGGAGCAGCCGGGGCCGATGTTTTAGAAAGGAATCAATGATTGAGACTACATTGACCTGTTGCGTCTTTACTATGCCCTTTCCTCCGGATTTGTCAAGCCGGCGTTTGTCATGCTTTCTTCCAGCGTTCCAGCGTTTCCACATAGATGCCGGAGATCTTGCCGCCGTCCATGGGTTCGATGTCTCCGAAGGCAGGGTTAATAGGATGGAGGGTGTATTCCATTTTACCGGTTTCCGGGTTTTTCTTACGGACCAGTTTTTTGAGTGTCACCCCACGTTCATCATGGTATTGAACAATGGTTCCGGGTTTGGGGATGGGGGGGATAGTGTATTTTTTCATGATGACCACGGAGC
>PPYF01065786.1_pt1 | contig 16322 bp, 15 predicted proteins | sample 1559871 | NCBI WGS metagenome assembly PPYF01 (sample SAMN08240021, study PRJNA423297) | Human gut metagenome, whole genome shotgun sequencing project.
TCAGCCCCAGGCGGCGCATGGTCTCCCGGATCACGTCCGCCTTGGTCCAGTCCCCCACAGGCGGGCTGCCGGTCACCACCGCCAGGGACGGCGTGAAGCCGAACCGCTCACAGATGGGCACGCACAGGCTCTCCGGCTTGGAGGACGCCAGGGCCAGCACATAGCCCCGGGCCTTCAGCCGGGCGCACAGGTCCGCCATACCGGGGGCGGCCATGTTTTCGAACTTTCCGATGGGCTCGTACCGCTCCCGGAAGGCGGCGATGGCTTCCGCCGCCCGCTCCGCCGAAAAGCCGCAGAAACCGGCGAAGGAGTCCTGCAGGGGCGGGCCGATGAATTTGATGAGGGTGCTCTCCGGCGGCACCGGCTCCCCCAGCTTGTCAAAGGCATACCGCAGGCTGTTGAGGATGCCCTCCTTGGAGTCTGTCAGCGTGCCGTCCAGATCAAAGAAAATATAATGGTACATGAACATCTCCCCTTATGTCTTGCGGGGGAGATTTTATCATGTTTCGCCCTGTTCCGCAAGAGGGGGCCGCCGCTTTTTCCGCCGCACCAGGGTCCAGGCCAGCACCCCCGCCCCGGAGACGGCGCCGGCAAGCGCCACGCCCTGCCGCAGCCGGACCCAGAGGCCCACATCGGCCTCCAGCCGGCCCCGCAGAATGGTCCAGCTCTCCGGAAAGCCGCTGCGGACCATCTCTTCCCCATATTGGGCGATCCAGGGGGACAGGGCCCGGTCCAGCTGGCCGTCCGCCAGGAACCACAGCCCTGCCAGCAGCACCGCCCACACCAGCCACGCCAGCCAGATCTGCCGGGTCCGCCGCAGGAAGCGGTCCCCCCGGCGCAGCGCCGGCCGCAGCCGCTCCGGCACCCACAGAAGCGACGCCGCTTTCCCCGCCCGGCGGCGCAGCCGCCACTCCAGCCCGGCGCACAGCGCCGCCAGGCCCACGGCGAAAATCAGGGGTTTCCAGGTGTCCCCGGCGTAATAGACCCGCATTCCGGCGTCATCGATCACCAGGTCCCCGATCCGGGCCAGCCGCAGCAGCGCCCACCACTGGACAGCGGAGGCGATCAGCAGCTTGCGGTACAGGTTCTCCCAGGTCCCGGTGTCCAGGGCCACGTCGCCGTACCGGGCCGGGTGGGCCGCCAGCACGTAGCCGATCCACAAAAGGCCCACCGACACCGGCCAGGCCGCCAGGCTGACATAGGCCACCTGAAATGCCGCCAGCACCGCTAGGGCCACCGCCCCGGCGAAGCAGACGTCGAACCGGGTCCGCAGCCGCAGCCGCAGCAGACGGTCCCGGGCCTCTCCGCCGCTCTCCGCAGGCCGGCCCCGCAGGGTCTCCCCCGCCAGAATGTCGTCGGCGGTGACGCCGTACAGCTCCGCCAGGGCGGGCAGCACCGTGATGTCCGGCAGTCCGGCGCCGTTTTCCCATTTGCTGACGGTCTTGTTGGAGACCCCCAGCTGGTCCGCCGCCTCCTGCTGGGTCATGCCCCGGGCCTTCCGCAGTGCCGCCAGATACGCCCCGGTCTTTTTCGTGTCCATAGGCCGCCCTCCTCTCTGCTCCCAGCATACCGCAAGCCGGCCCGTTTGACCATCCCCCGCCTCAGAATTTTGTCTGCGGAGCGTGGAGTTGGGCCCAGGCGAAAAACTCAAAACACTATGCAGCCAGTCAATTGTTTTTCGTTTTTCATTTCGATATAATGATTAGCATATCTTCCACATGCAAGCAATGCACTGAACAACACGCATGCGTCAAATCATAAAGCCTATCTTTCGGGATTCTATGCGGAATCAGGGCACATTTTAGAGAGGAAGCGTGAATTATGGGACTTCTGGATGTTGTAAATGTCTGTACATCATGTAAAAAGGTTCTTGTTCAGATGGCGGGTGGAAAATGCCCAGACTGCGGCGGTGACACGATCAGCCTGTCACATACGCCTAAATCTTGGAATACTTTGACTGACGAGCAAAAGCAAGCCGTCATTGAAAAAGCTTTCCAAAAAGTTCAGAAAGCGCAAGATTCAAGTGCATCTCCCGAAGATGAGTACCCCATTACAACTACAGACAGTTTTGAAAATAAAGAGATTGAGAAATATTTGGGCACTGTCAGCGGCACGGACATTTATCTCGTAGGCGGGGTATTGGGGGGTGGTCTGGCAAATCAAGAAAAGCTATTTGGTACAGCTTTCACTGCCGCTAAATCCAGGATGCTGGAAAAAGCACGTCTACGCGGTGGAAATGCCGTAGTGGGAATGTCTCTAAGTGTAACACCCGCTGCGACAAATAATGTTTTCGTAATTGTGACTGGAACTGCTGTTAAGTTAAAAGACAAAACCTGAACAGGGCCAGGGTATCCCCGCCCTCTTTCCAAAAAACTCCCCCCGGCTGGTAGCCGGGGGGAGTTTCTGTATGGACTTCTCGAATCAGCCGAAGTAACGCTTCAGCAGGCCCTCGAAGGCCTTGCCGTGACGGGCCTCAACTTGATACTGACCACAAAAACAAAGGTAGAATATCACTTTTACTTTCCGAAAACACCTATTTCCCATCAATTTCCCTTCAGAAATTGGATTTTTGGAAAGCGTGATATTATAAGGGATTTTGTTTCCCTTGAGACTTCCCAACGAAATATGAACCACACTATACAAAGCATGAAAGCAACTATGAAAGTAAAGCCCCGCCGGCCGGCGGGGCTTTACTTTAACTACACCCATTCAATTTTCCAAGCAGGTCATCCCTCATACCCTGGGTAATGTGCTGGTAGTACCTAAGAGTGGTTTCCTCTTTCGTGTGTCCTAACCTTTTCTTGACGACAACAGCGGGAATGTTATGCTCAGCCAACCAGGAGGCGTGTGTATGTCTTAGGTTGTGATATTTGAAATGTATTCCACAACTGTCTCTTGCTATGCGGAACAGCACTTTTGAACTGTCTGTACTGAGGAAGTCTCCATTTTCTTTTAGATTGATTAAATCAGGGTTTTCCTCAATGGTCTTTGCCTTATTCCTACCATTGTCAATCGCTACTCTGGTCTGATGGTATGCTGCCCCAAGGCACACTTTTTGTTCTTCCTGCTTTTGTTTCAGGTCTTTCAAATAATAGTAAATTTCGTCCTGAAGGTCGATCTCACGAATAGCAGCCTTTGTCTTGGTATTGCGTAGGGTCCACATCTGATCCTCCCACACCATTTGTCTTTTCACCCAGATAGTGTGTTTCTCCCAATTTATATCAGACCATCTCAACCCAAAGCACTCAGCCACACGAACACCCAGACACCTACCCAACTTAAAGGCGGTCAAAAGGTTTGTAGAGGAAAAGCGTGCTTCCAATGCATCCAACTCTTCTTCTGTGTAAATCTTCTCTACAAAATCATCTGAACTATCATCTTTGGGTGTTTGAATTTCAAAAAAAGTATTCTTCTTTATGTATTTGTGCTTGTACGCATAATCCCAAAGGACACCTATGAACTTATGGATGCTCATAATGTAGGCGTAGGAGTGGGTAGCTGTCATAGCAAACAGGTATTCGGAAATCTCAGTTGGTTTCAGCCCACCAATCGTTCTTTTTCCCCACTTCATCCCTATATGGTTTCTGAAAAGACAATCATACCTTCTGATTGTAGATTGTTCCCTATCGTGCTGAGCGTATTTCTCTATAAACTCTGTATAGACCTGCTCCACAGTGATAGGCTTGTCTTTAACCAAGATACTCTCAGGGTTTTCAATGATTTCTGCTCTCCTTGCAGCCATAGCTGCCTTTGCCTCTGCTATGGTCTTAAAACCACTTTTCTCTATGGTTCTCCATTTACCCGTATCGGGGTCTTTTACATTGATGCGGTAACTATAAGTACTACCCTTTTTTCTAATATTTTCAGCCATATCTAAAATCCTCACATTTCCTTAGTATTTGTAAGGCTTTTGAATTTTGGTCACATGATAACTCTTCCCACACCTCAAGCCAAGGGAAAAGTTCATGGGACATATCAAAAACTTTCTTACTGACTCTTTATCCTAAACTGTGTGGATTTTAGTGTGCTTTTCATTATTTATGTTCTTTTTGAAGTGTATATGTCAAAATAAAATGTATTTATGTCCTCAAAAAAGAAAACAGTTGAGCGTGATTGCTCAACTGTTCTTTTTTTATGCGGGAAGTACAATATGTTTCTGTAATGCCTGTTCCACGATTTTAGGCTCTACACTTAAATAATGCTGGGTAACTGCCACACTACTATGCTGGAGCAGCTGGCGTACCAGTTCCACATTGTAATCGTTTTCCATATATATGCTGACTGCAAAGAACTTTCTAAATGAATGGGTACTGACACCAGTTATACCTAAGTACCTGCACACCTTTTGCAGATGGAGCTGAACTGCTCTGACTGTAAGCGGGAATAGTTTCTGGGTAGGCCTTAGTCCCTGTTGGATTGTGTAGTTCTGTAAGTATATGTAAACCTCTGCTGGTACGGTAAAATTCCTTGTCTTTCCTGTTTTCTGCTCCACCATATTAAGATGGTACCTACCACCCTCAAAAATTATATCTGCTAACCTCAAATGTACTATGTCGCCAATCCTCAGCCCCAAATTTGCTTGGAGCGTGAGTGCTACTGCCACTCTCTCATTGGGCCTAATCCTATCGCCACCAGGAAGGACAAAGCCAGTCCTAATGGTTGCAATGATTTTCTGAAATTCTTCCTTATTGATTGCTCGTGTTTTTTTGTTGGCCATTTCTTAACCTCCCTATATGAAAAATTTCGTTTAACTGCTATTGTATTTTTCGTTCTTTAACCTCTACGTTCTTTCACCCTGTATGAAATCAAAGGTTTTCGTGATCTATCTATTTAACGAAGTGGGATTTTAACCTTCTGGACTACCCACTTTTTGTTCTTTCAGCACCCTATACAGGGTAGTCTTGCTGACCCCTGTAAGAGCGGTGATCTGGCTGATAGTACAGGCGTCACTTTTATAAAGTTCAATGGCCTGCTCAATATCCTTGCTCTTGGTAGGTGGCCTACCCACCCTGCCTTCAGCACAAGCCTTTCTGTAACCTGCCTGCTGTTTCTTTTTCTGGAAAAGAACATACAGGCGTGTAAATTCTGTAATGCTCCCTAAGTAGTCCTCACCAGACAAAAAGGGTTCTTCAACACTGCATAGCGAAATCTGCTTGTCAGTCAGGTTTTGAAATATACATATCAAATCCATCAAATCATCTGCCAAGTCCTCAACACTCCTGATAATCAGTTTATCCCCCGTCTGTAAACTCTCCAAAAGTTTGCAAAATTCAGTCCTGTTATTATCCTGGTCAAAGACAAGCTGTTCATCTGTAAGCCCCATCTTTTGGATCAGTTGAAAAACTGGTTGATTGCTGTGCTTTTCTACACCATCCCCATTTTCCATTACATAAGCCCAGACCATAGGTACACACCCTTTCTTTTTTTCAGGGGAATACGGGAAGTTCCTGCATTCCCTACACATTAGAAACTGCACCAAAACCCCTTGACATTTTGGATTTATGACCTTTATCTATGGAATTTTGGTCTTAATTCAAAAATATTTGCTGATTTTTTGCATTTAATTATTTTCACACCACGAAATATAGGTAAATTGCAATTAAGATGCTCAAAAAATAAATATTTTTGACCTAATCCCCTTGAGAATGCGGGAATAATTCAAATTCCCGTATTCACCCATTTTGGTCATAATTCGATTTATGACCAAAATCCCAATGGACTTTGACACTTTCCCATAAACTATCGGGGAAAAGGGGAGGGTCTACAATCCAAAGGATTTCAGAACCATCCCCCAATCCCATAAGGGTTTTGACACACCTACTAAGTTCCTGAGCGTAGATATTTGATTCCTACCTTGAAACACTCAGTCATGAAATTCTCAAATTCCAAATACTCAATCTTATCTTTACATATCTGACTGGGTGAGTAAATCAGCAGCGTATCAAACCTTTCTTTTGCGTCAATTACCTTGACTTCACGCAAAATATCCCTTGCTCCACCAAAGGTGATGACACAATCCACTACTTCAATCCCTGATCTCCAAGCCTGCATAGCGAGTTGACAGGCTTGATAAACTGCTGTCCTAATACCACTTTTGTCACTTTTTACTTTCAAAGCGATAACTGCTTTTTCCATAAACACCACCTCTTTTTCTTAGTCCATCTTCCTTAACCACTACTTAATATAAGAATAACTGTTCCAAACTTCTTATAACTGTGTCTTTCTTTTCCATTTATGTCTTTTCTTTTTTCTGATAAAAGAACAAATAGTGGGTAGTGCTAATAAAGATAAACCCCGGGCCGACACCGGCACGGGGTTACTGTTGAATATACATTTTCAAAACCTCAACTATCTGCTTGCTCCTTTTCTGAGCGTGCAAACTTCAAAGCCACTTTCTCATGGTACTTTTTAGCAAAGTCACTATCGTCAAATTCTGCCTTATGGTAACACAAATCACCAATGTCATTTAAGGTGACATTTCTATATCTGATATACCCTTGAACCTTTTTGACCTCCTGAAATGCGGGCTTTCGGTTAATTTCCTGAGTGAACTTTCGTTGGGTCCAGGAATACTCCCCATTAAACTTACACCAATGCTGATAGGACTGATACAGCTGCTTGCTGGTATAACTAATAGAATTTTTTCCAGCGTCAGTTATTTGTATCACACACTCCTTCAGCCATTGGTCAAGACTTGACATATCCTCAGCGTAATCCTTGATAATCTGGCTCATTTCCTCAGGCATACCCAATCCTTCAGCCTTGTAAAGTTTATAACCCTCTATGGCCCAGTTGAGAATGCCGGGCAATTCTTGTTCCAATTTTTCACCAAAATTCAAATCAATCTTTTCTGGTGGTATTGTGACCTCGAAAGGGATCACCTTCAGGCGTCTCCATAATGCTTCATCTGTGCCCCTAACTTGGGGTTTGTAGTTAGTATCTAAGAAGATTTTGAATGTGGACTTAAACTCAACTGGTTCATGGTGGAGTGTGCGACATATCACAATGCCACCACCAGTCAGATTTTTAATAAGACCCTCTGCTAACTTATCATCCTTTTCACTCTCACTTATGCAGACAAAACGCCTATCCCTCAGCCTTACAAGGTCTGGTCTTGGTGATCCTGCACTCTGAGAGCGTACATCCATAATGGTCTGCTTTTCTGCTGCGACAGCATAATCACCCATCAGGGCGTGTATCGTCTTGACAATGGTGGTCTTGCCATTATTCCCATTCTCACCATAGAGGACAAACATGCATTTTTCCATATACCCACTTGATAAAGTGTAACCAATCGCTTTTTGCAGGAACCTCCTGACTGGCTCAGACGGGAGAACTGTTTGTAAGAAGTCAACCCATAAAGGACACTCAGCCCCTTCCTTATAAGCGACGCCAGCTATTTTTGTCTGGTAAAACTCTCTGCTGTGTGGATGGAAACTCAAAGAATCAAAGTCATAAACCCCATTTTGTAAGTTGAGAACATTTGAATTAGCAGTCATTTTCTGACCCACCTTTTGTTCTTTTTGAGCCTTGACAAAGTGAGATTTTGAAAACTCAATCATTTCCATACACTGACGCTTGCCCTTGCTTGAAGATGCATACTCAAAAAGGGTAAGAGCCTGTTTTTCAAGAATTTTCTGATTTTCAGTCTGGACTACACTTTCTCGGAACAGGTTATATGCCTCATATTTTAACTGGTGGAACACTCTTTCTGCATACCATAAAAGTTGTCTGTCGTAACACCTATCCCAAACTTTACCATTCCAAGCCAGCCATTCGTCACCATCAGACAAGTATATCAAATCATTCTGATTAACCAGCCAGAAACGGATACCATTAGCAGCACTATCCAAATCACCGTGTACGGTGACAGGAACATCCCTGCTTTCTGAGCCATAGTTAATGATGTACTTGCAAAGATGCTCATTCAGCTCAGAATTATTACTTAACACCAAGTTCCTGCTTTTTGCTTTTGCAATCAACTCTTTCCCCTGGTTCTGCTGCAGCACTTCATCCACATCCAAATTTTGTTCAACAGGGGTGTAACTCAGCCTGTCCCAGTCATATACACGACTGCATCTGATACTGGCTTCCCCTATGGTGTGCTGCACATACCCACTTGCTTTCTTAGCCTTTCGCTTTTCACTCCACATACCAGACTGCAAAAAGATTTTTTCAGCCTGTTCGGGATTGTTACCATTGAGGAATAGGAGCAGACTTGCAAAAGCAAAGTCAGCTTCTGACTGGGAGGGGTATGCTTGATAATCATATCCCGCATCATCCTGTTTCTGAATTTCAGCCCAGCGGCCTTCCCAGAATAAAAGCCCCTTCTTGAACTTTTTGAGTTTCCCTATCACTTCTTCATCTGTCTTGGTGTAGACACCTTTTCCCACCAAACCAGAGTAGGTTTCCTTTTTGATAAGGTATTTTTCACATAAAGCGTCTAACTGCTCCTGACAGACTGCAAGGTAAGTGTCGTGTGCTTCATCGACTGGATTACCCGTCACTATCATAAAGCGGGAACAATCGTAAACCTCAATGATACCCCACTTATCACAATGCTTATAACCCTCTGGCTTTTTACCTTTTACATAGATATGTACTCCCAGTCCACTTATTGAGGTCTCAGCGTAAGTATGGAACATACCCAATATTTCTTCTTTCAGTTCCTCGTACTTTTCCCGAAGTGCTGGATCGTGACAATCGAGGTCAACGCAGGTGATCTCTTCACCTGACAGGCTCACACCAACAGAATCGACTTCACCAGACTGAAATGACGTAACAACGGTCTCAAAATCCACCACTCTATCTTTATCGTCTGGCCCCACACCTTTCATATCCAGAACGGACAAGGGCTTTTTCCCTGTTTCTTTTAGCTTATAACCAGCCCATCCCTTAATTCTTCTCAGAAATAACGGAATTTTCTCTATTTTTGTTTCTATCATACGAACATCCTTTCTAACTCTATATTTTACGGAGGGGGAACTTGACAATAGGGAAGTTCCCCCAAACAAAACCCATACACCATCGGCATTTTTCCTATTTTTCTGGTGTCTCAAGGGGAACTTGACAATAAGAAATACCCCCAAAGAAAACCTATATAACATAAGGGTTAAGCACTATTTAGGGGCAGAAGGGGCAATCGTTTTTTATAATTTTTTTAAGCCCAGACCAAACTCCGAAATCTTAAATTCAAAAAAAACCTGAAATCAACTGCCCCTTCTGCCCCCAAATCCACTTTTTCATAAGTGGCATAAGGCTTTTAGCAGGGGGAATTACCTTTTGTCAATCACCCCCTGATTACCCCCTTTTGCCCCCATCAGAAACCCTTGGTATCATCAGCAAAAAATTGAGGGTAAATTTCTCTTGGTCCTGGCATCACCCAGTCATAATATGTTAGTGATACGATACCGATTTTACCTACATAGTCCTTTACCCGATCTACGGGAGATCCATCACCAAAACAACACGCTAACGCCTGCTCACATTCCTTGTGTCGTGGTACATACCCTACGATAACTTTACCCACATTGGCTTGATTGACGCTGAGAGATTTTAAGATTTTCAAACCAAATTCATAAGCCTGGGTGTTGTGGCACTTAGCACTCAGAACTTCCACCAGATACTCACCATGTGGTAAATTATTGACTTTTTTACAATTATAACGTGTACTATAATCAGGTCTATCAACTGGGGCATCATCTATTACTATCCCCTTGGACTGTCCCAACCGCTTAAAATAAGCAGTGGTAGACTGCAAATTCTCTTGTAACACACTTGCTGACTGATTTAACTGAGCCAACAGCTCAGGTCTTACTGTCCTCATATTGTTACCTCCATTCCTTTGGAGTAATGACACCGGCAGCGCCGGTGTCATTACCGTACATCAAATAACCGCTTTCTCAGCCAGTGCTATATGCTCTGGCTGAGCCAAATACTCATTTACGACTTCTTCCAACTCAGCATAATCATCTAAGGTGGCATCCTCAACAAAAGCATTATCAAAGCACACCATACTCATACCACGCTGCTTACCTACGAAAAAGCATAACTCCACTTCATACCCGTATGGGTTAGGCGGTGCTTCACAAGCCACAGCCAAAATGTAAATACCCAAAACTGGTATATCCTTTATAAACATTATACTTTCCTTATTAAACATAACCGTTTCCTCCTATTACACTTATTCACCCTTACGGGTATGAGCAGTAGGGGAATCGAACCACCTAAAAAACCATTCTGCTCCACACTTTATTCATACTTAATGTAACTATTTATGTCCATTTGACCATATAACTGTCGATATTTTTCTTATTCCAACTCAAAAAGTTTCGTTCTCTTGTATGGGAGGCCCATTATACGAGCGATTATTCATAAACGCAAGACCCATAAAAGCGTTGTAACATAACTGTAACATTACAAAAATGTATTATTTTGATAGTATAAAATTGATAATATCAACAAAATCCTTATAAAATCTGCATTTTCTTCATGTTTTATAAAACTCCTGCCTGTTTGAATAAAATGCAGAACAGTGTGTATAAAACTTCTAACTGATAGAGTAGGGGGGGCTGATACAATGGTGGAGGGGGGGATATTTTGAAAATACACTTTCAAAAGAACAAAAAGTGTGCCACACCTACCCCCATATTTTGAGTAGGTCAAAAGAACAAAAGGTGGGTAAGGGAAAAGCAGCCATTCACCTAAAAATCCATCTCCAGATCTCATTTTCAGATATACCACTCAAAAACCCTTACAGGACAAGGAAAAAACCAGCATCCAGATTTTTAAGATCTGGCAAGGGTTTTAATCCCTTACTCTGTCTGTATTTTTCCTTCCTGTCAAAAACAATTTTTTACGATTTTGGTCATCTAAAAATACCGGAGACCACCAACGGGTGGTCTCCGGCTGCTTAATCGTCAAAAATATCAAAATTCACTTCTCCACCAGCTCCATAGGACAGTCACAATCCAGACACCCGATATGCACCTCTTTGGTGGCTCTCACGCTGCACCCACAGGTAGGACAGATATACTTACGAACGTTGCTTTTCTTTTTCCCTGTATCTGTTCCACCATCAGGATCACCACCAGAACCACCCTCAGCACCACCAGACGAGCCATACCAGCCTGTCCTACTCAGGTCAATGCCTGTCCACCCCTGACCCTCTATAAAGGCGATAAGGCTGTCTGAGGGGCTGGTAGGACTATGACCTATCCTTGGGTCATACCCAATCACAAGACCCCTTTTCTCTGCTTCTGCTTTGAAACGCTTGTTATGATATGTACCACCCCTGGAGGTGTCCTTGATACCAGCCATAGCACAGTAATGATGAACCATCTCGTGGACCAGGGTAGATATGGTATCCTCAATGGGCCTGCTCAAACTTTCAGCCCCCAGATTGATTTCCCTATATCCCTTTTCATCCTGACGCCACGCATCCCAGGTAGTATAGTGACCATAAGCCTTAGGGCTGCTCTGGACTGTGATAACCACAGGGGGTAGGCTGCTCTCAAAGTAGACCTCATTCAGCACGCCGTAGGCGTGTTCCAAAAAACTTGTTATCTCACTTACACGCATAAAAGATATCCTCCTTGAAATGTACTTTCAAAGAGAATAAATTTAACTGTCCCCATTTATGTTGAGGATAGATTTGTTTATGTCAAAAAATAGGATGCACACGCCGGTACCCGGCGTGTGCATCCTCCGATTTATTTAATCAGCAGTATAACTCTTAGTCGAATCAATGATAACAGCATTTCTTGCACCATCCCAATCAACCTCAAAGTCAAACAGCATACCAATATCACGCAGTTTGAAGAAGTTATTACCCTTGATAGTATAAGCAGTTGCGTAAACATTCAAACCATCCAAAAGCAGAGCAGAACGATTCAAAGTACCCGTCTTTGTCGTACCATCGCCACCCTTCAACTCACCACCAACAGTCGTATAAGGCTTACCAGAGAGCATTTCAATGGCACCCTTACTTGCATTACCACTCAAGTCCATTGTAATAAAATCAGGGTTCCAAGTAACCTCAAACTGCTTGCTTGTACCACGCATTACAAGAGCAAGGTCACGCAGTTTGAAATAGTTATTACCATTGATAGTATAAGACTCAAACTTCACAGCCTTACCATCTACATAAACAGTAGAAGAAGTAGGAGTTGCGGTTACAGTTGTAGGAGCATTATTATCTACAGTAGGAAGATTAGGTTGAGAACTGGGATCAAAAAAGACCAGATAATAATAAGCTGTTCCATTTACATCCGCACGAACAGTCCAAGTAGAAGTAGCATCTTGTCCATTACTACTATCTGTTTCATGACTAAACTCCCAAATTAAACCCGCTTTATAAAGACCATTACTGTCCTTTACTGCATTATAATGATTAACACCCCACATATCCAAAGTCTGCTCACCATGCGTAGTCATCCAACCCTTATCAATTGTAACTGCAGCCTTATGATTAAAGGAGCCATAAGGATAAACTGTAAACTGAGTATTATCACTATCAGAACGCATACAAGCAAGGTCAGCAATATAGACCTGATACACATGAATAGGGGCATTATTTTCATCTGTAGTATCAAAGTCGATTACCTTATTGACTTTAGAAAAAGTCACTCCACCAATCTTCTGAGTATTCGTCATTGTAGGAACAGGAGAACCAGGTTTATTCGTTGCATCAGTATCAAGATTACCAACACCAGGCGTTACCGTTCCTGGATTAGAAGGATTAGTAGGAGTACCACTTACATAACTATAAGTCACACCACGGTTCTTACACCAAGTCTCTGCATAAGTCCCCTCATAGACCTTAAAGGTTGCATTCTTTGTATCAATACCACCAAAAGCGTGGTCACCAATATAAGTCAAAGTAGAGGGAAGCACAAGGTCAGAAGGAACACTACTGAACGCAAAATTTCCAATATACTCAAGACCCTCGTTCAAAGTAATGTCATACAGACGATGACACTCCTCAAAAACATTATTCTCAATTACCTTCAAAGTAGGAGAAGCCACAAATGTCGTCAAACTCTTACTCCAACCAAATGCACCGTCGCCAATGCGGATGACCTGTGTTTTGGAAAGGTCAATTTCCTCCACAGCACTATAACCCATAGCAAGGTCATCAATCAGTTTCAAATTAGTAAGGTCCTCCCAGTTTACAGTCGTAACCTTACGCTTATTATTCAGACCGCCAAGACCAATAATCTCTGTACTCTTAGGAAGGGTCAGAGTGGTGGCATTTTCATCAGCATACTTGTTATCATACAAAGTTCCATCAGAACCAATTTTACGATCTGCAATCACAAGAGTACCTTCAGTCCAAGTTGTACCCTTTAAGTCAACAGACTCTACATAATGCTCTTTGTAATCATCAACTGTAACTTCATTCATCAGATAATTACTTGGGTCAAAATCTGCATACTGCTCATCTGTAAACAGCTTACCATCTGCTGCAAATGCGGGGACTGTCAGACAAGACGCAAGCGTCAGTGTGGCAAGCACGCCACTAAGAAACTTTTTCATTTTGAATTACCCTCTTTCTTTAATTTAGTGCGGGAAATATTGAATTCCTTCTTTCTACTCACTCCAATCTTGTATTTTCTTGCTAAAACCTTGTAATCACTAACTTCTATTTAGTTTATCCTGATTGTAGCATATAATATTTTCCAGCACAAGCCCCTACAATATTCTTGGAGGGTCTTGTGCTATGAAAAACGAAAACATCAGTAAATACAGGGACGAGTTTGTGGCTGTTGGTCTGAAAATTGGGTATCTGAGACGTCAAAGAGGCATGACGCAAGAGCAGCTTGCAGAAAAAGCAGGGATTTCCCTTGGTTTCCTCAGCCAGATCGAAGCCCCTAACCTGAGCGTGGGGATTTCTTTGGCTACGCTCTTTTCTATCGCTGAGGTGCTGCAAGTTCCAGCTTCCAAACTGCTGGAATTTGAGTAATAAAACTTCCATCTTGTCTCTCATAATATAACACGGGTTGCCGGTGTCGGCAACCCGTGTTTCTGTCTATTCACCAAAAAGTTCAAGAGCAAAAGCAGCACCCATACGAAAGGCGTAAAGGAACATACGCTCAAGTTCCATATTATTTTGGACTGTCCTCAAATGCTTTAACTCCTGACACACCTTTTGTTCTTTCTTAGACCTACCCGCCATCAGGGAATGTTCCAACTGCTCAATCTTGCGGGAGTACATCTTGTAGACTGGATCATCTGAACACCCAAACTGTTCCCAAGGTCTGACTTCACCCAGAAAGAATTCTTCCAAAATACCCATATCCTCACCACCTATATTCTTTTGGTGGGGACATCATAACTCTTCCAAAGGGAGGAGCCAAGGGCCAGTTTTTGAAGATACATCTTCAAAATACCACACTCTTGGGAAAATCATAAAACCCCGTATCCCTTGGGACACAAGGGATACGGGGTTACTCAAGGGAAAAAGGCTCAAGGGAAAGGGTGTTCTGAGGGTGATTTGGTCTGGTTTTTCCCATGGATTTCCCTTGAGTTTTGAAAAAATGAAATTTAGAAAACCCTTATAGCATCTGCGTTTTCAAAAATCTATTTCGTGTTCTGAGTACAGAAAACCCCTTGACAATAGGGAGTTTCCTACTGTCAAGGGGCTTAAAATGTTGCTATTTCAGATTAACCGAAGTAACGCTTCAGCAGGCCCTCGAAAGCCTTGCCGTGACGGGCCTCGTCGCGGGCCATCTCGTGCACGGTGTCGTGGATGGCGTCCAAGTTGTACTGCTTGGCCAGCTTGGCCAGCTCGAACTTGCCCAGAGTGGCGCCGTTCTCAGCCTCGACCCGCATCTCCAGGTTCTTCTTGGTGGAGTCGGTCACCACGTCGCCCAGCAGCTCCGCGAACTTGGCGGCGTGCTCGGCCTCTTCCAGAGCGGCCCGGCGCCAGTACTCGCCGATCTCGGGATAGCCCTCGCGGTAAGCCACGCGGGCCATGGCCAGATACATGCCGACCTCGGTGCACTCACCGGTGAAGTTGGCGTTCAGGCCGTCGATGATCTCCTTCTGGACCTCAGCGGGAACACCCTCGCCAAAGGACTTGCCGACGCCCACAACATGCTCGGCGGCCCAGCTCAGCTCGCCCTTCTGCTCGGTGAACTTGGAGCCGGGAACACCGCACTGGGGGCACTTCTCGGGGGGATTCTCACCCTCGTAAACGTAACCGCAGACAGAGCAGACCCACTTCTTCATAGTAAATGTCCTCCTTCTATACTTATCTTTTAAATTTGAAAATCTTTTTTCCTCAGTCCCCTTGGGACAGTTTGAGTATAACAGGATATTCTAATATTTTGAAGTTGCTTTTGCAACTTTTAGAAAACTTTTCCGGAATTTTATCTTGGGAATTTACACCTCCCGTTCAAAGATCAGGTCCACCATGCTGATCCCGCCGTGGCCCGTAAAGCTCACCGGAAAAAAGCCCACATACCGCCAGCCCTCAGCGGCATATTTGTCGATGCGTTCCCGGTGCTCTCGGGAACCGGACAGGAACCCGCCGCCGGTATCCACAGGGATATACTTGTACTGATACATGTGTTTCCTCTCCTTTCCTGCAAACCGCTGTCCTGCAAAAACAGCGGGGAGTGGACCTCCCCGCCGTTTTGATTCGCGCAAAAATTTTGTCACTTCTCCTCCGCCGCCTGCAGGGCCTTCGCCTCGGCGATGGCCTTCTCCTGGGCTGCCGGCGGGCAGTCGCCCCACAGGCCGCTCTGCGCCCTGCGGGGACCCCGCATTGGACTCAAATCGTCCGAAATGAATTCGGCCGATTTCAAGATTTTGCCTCCGGCAAAATGCTTGGACGCCGGACTCCCGGCGGAGAAGCTCAGACTGCCTTTCTTACTTCTCTTCCGCCGCCTGCAGGGCCTTCGCCTCGGCGATGGCCTTCTCCTGGGCTGCCGGCGGGCAGTCCTCGTAGCGGACGAAGTGGAAGGTGAAGCTGCCCCGGCTCTGGGTCATGGACCGCAGGTCGATGGCGTAGCTGCCCATCTCGGCCATGGGCACCTCGGCGGTGATGACCTGGCTGCCGTCGCCGGTGGGATCCATACCCATGACGCGGCCCCGGCGCTTGTTCAGGTCGCCGATGACGTCGCCCATGTAGCTGTCGGGCACGGTGACCTTCAGCTCGCCCACCGGCTCCAGCAGGACGGGATTGGCCTCCGGCAGGGCGGCCTTGTAGGCCAGCTGGGCAGCGGTCTTAAAGGCGATTTCGGAGGAGTCCACCGGGTGATAGGAGCCGTCGTACAGCACGGCCTTCAGGTTCACTACGGGATAGCCCGCCAGGGGAC